>OJGM01000285.1_pt1 | contig 8597 bp, 9 predicted proteins | sample 1594611 | NCBI WGS metagenome assembly OJGM01 (sample SAMN05416713, study PRJEB24817) | seawater metagenome | isolation source: Sea water | place: Canada:Atlantic | collected 2013-07 | reverse complement strand
CGAGATGCTCAGGAGTCTCGTGGGCTCGGAGATGTGTATAAGAGACAGCTGATGGAGTTGATGTTTATGTGGATGTGCCTTTGGGGTCTGTTATTAGGGATACAGATACGAACGAAATTCTTTTCGAAATCACCGAAAACAATGAAGAAGTTATTCTTTGTGAAGGGGGTAAAGGGGGGTTGGGGAACTGGCACTTCAGATCCTCAACAAACCAAACACCTCGTTATGCGCAGCCAGGCTTACCAATGCAAGAGAAGTACGTGACTATAGAGCTTAAAGTTCTAGCAGATGTAGGTTTAGTAGGGTTTCCAAATGCAGGAAAATCAACGCTTTTATCGGTTGTAACTGCTGCAAAGCCTAAAATTGCTGATTATGAATTTACTACCTTAAAGCCAAACTTAGGTATTGTAGAATATAGAGATTATCAGTCATTTGTAATGGCGGATATTCCTGGAATTATTCAAGGCGCTGCTGAAGGCAAAGGACTGGGTCATTATTTTCTACGCCACATCGAACGAAATTCAATACTTTTATTTTTAATCCCTGCTGATGCGGACGATATCAAAAAACAATACGATATTTTACTAGACGAGTTAAGGCGCTATAACCCAGAAATGCTGGATAAAGACCGTTTAATTGCTATTTCTAAAAGTGACATGCTTGATGCCGAGTTAAAGGCAGAGATGACCACTTTATTAGATGGAGAGTTGCCTGTAGATTACGTGTTTATTTCTTCTGTGGCGCAAACAGGATTGGTTCAACTTAAAGATAGTTTGTGGGCCATGTTAAATCCTTAAAAAGGCACTAATTTTAACTATTTTATTCAAAGTACATTAATGACTTTGGTGCTGGTCTTATTTTGAAGTCAAACATACTAATGTTTCATAAAAAAGAATCTTTTAAACATCCGAATTTCTAGTTTGATGTTAAATAAGTGTAGAGAATCTTTTTACTAAAGATTTAAATAAATTTAAGGTCATTTCGTATATTTACTTTTCATAAATTTTCAATATGAATGTACATTTTATAGCCATTGGCGGGGCAGCTATGCATAATTTAGCGTTAGCTCTTTACAATAAAGGAATGAAAGTGACGGGGAGTGATGACGTTGTTTTTGAGCCTTCAAAGTCACGATTAAGTGCATCTGGGCTTTTGCCTGCTAGTTTTGGGTGGTACCCAAAAAAAATCACGAAAGAACTGGATGCAGTCGTACTTGGTATGCATGCAAAAAAAGACAATCCAGAACTATTAAAGGCACAAGATCTTGGATTGAAAATATATTCATATCCAGAGTTTTTGTATGAACAATCCAAACATAAAACACGTGTTGTTATTGGAGGGAGTCATGGAAAAACGACGATTACAGCAATGATATTACACGTTCTAAATTACCATGATATTGAAGTAGACTATATGGTTGGTGCACAGTTGGATGGTTTTGACGTCATGGTTAAGCTTACGGATGAGGCAGATTTCATTGTGTTAGAAGGAGATGAGTATTTAAGTTCTCCAATAGACCGCCGTCCAAAATTTCATTTATACCAGCCTAATATTGCACTTTTGAGTGGTATTGCTTGGGACCATATTAACGTGTTTCCAACATTTGAAAATTACCTTGAACAATTTCAGGTTTTTGTTGATAGTATCACCGTAGGAGGGAGTATTTCTTATAATACAGAAGATAAGAATGTTAAAAATATTGTAGAACAAAGTGAGAATCAAATTCGTAAATTTCCATACCATACTCCGGAACACACAATAGATTCAGGCGTCACGTATTTAGATACGGAAGAAGGACCATTACCTCTTGAAGTATTTGGAGCTCATAACTTAAATAATCTTGCAGGGTCTAAATGGATTTGTCAGCAAATGGGTGTTGATGAAGCTGATTTTTTTGAAGCTATTTCAAGCTTTACAGGCGCTAGTAAACGTTTAGAAAAGTTAGCTTCAAACACAAATTGTGTTGTTTATAAGGATTTCGCACATTCGCCCAGTAAGGTCAAAGCCACTACAGAAGCTATCAAAGCACAATACCCAGCCCGAACGCTTGTTGCTTGCTTAGAGTTACATACTTACAGCAGCCTAAATGCAGAGTTTCTTAAGCAATACAAAGGGACTCTTGATGCAGCCGATCAAGCGGTTGTTTTTTATTCGCCACATTCAGTAGAAATTAAAAAATTAGAAATGGTTAGTAAAGATCAAATTGAGTTAGCTTTTAATCGTGATAATTTACTAATTTACAATAATCCAGAGGATTTCAAACAGTACATAACCTCGCTTGAGTACTCCGATAAAGCGGTTGTATTAATGAGCTCTGGAAGTTATGGAGGGTTAAACCTTGATACGATAAAAGAATTAGTTATTAATCCAAGTTGATGCAACGAACAAGTAAGTCACTAAGAAATTAAAATTAGCTACTGAAAGTTTAGACATTAAGGATCTAGACCATTTAATTGTCGCAGAAAAGGCTTATTTTAGATTTTCCGATGAAAGCGTATTATAATGCTATTAATTTATACCTCTAAAATAACTCCGAGACTCAAATTTGTTTTTAAACAAATTTGTACGCATATCCTAAATATTCCCGTTTCTTTCACTAGTGTAATTGAAGAGTTTATTGCACACGATAGCCTTAAAATGTCTTACGGACCACAACCGCTTGGTAGCGAATTTTTTGTTAAAAGTAATGGTCTTTTATTTGAACAAGGCTTGTCAGATTTAGAGTTGAATGTGCAGGGCTGGGGGGATACAAAATGTTTTTTTAGTTGTGGAGAAAAGAGTCAAATCCCCTTTGATATATTTTCAGCCTCCTTTTATCTCTTGAGTCGGTACGAAGAGTACTTACCCCATGTTAAAGATATTTATGGGCGTTTTACAAAAGAAGAAAGTTTAGCTTTCAAGCATCATTTTTTACATCAACCTGTGATTGATATTTGGGCCTATAAATTTAAAGACGCTTTAAAAAATAAGTTCCCCAACTATGAATTTGAAACGCGGAGGTTTTGTTTAAACCCCGTGATTGATGTGCCTGTGGCCTACTACTTTAAAAACAAAGGGTTATTAAGAACTTTTGGAGAGACTTTGTCTGATATGTTTTCTTTTCGATTTAAATTTATTTACAATCGTTTTTCGGTTTTGTTTGGTTTTAAAAAAGATCCCTACGATAACTTTAAATGGATTATCAATCGTCAGAAAGTAAGTCGCACTAGATTTAATGTATTTTTCTTAATAGGCGACTTTACAACCTATGATAAAAATAACAGCATTAATAAAAAACAATTTAGTTCTTTAATTAAGTCGGTTGCAGATTACTGTAATGTTGGAATTAAAGCTTCCTATATGGCTTTAGATTCTATGGCTATTTTAAAATCGGAGAAACGTTTAATGGATGGTGTTATTAACACTGTCACAACTGCGGCGCGTTCGTCTTTTTCAAAAGTTAATTTACCAACTACTTACAGGAATTATATAGACTTAGAAATCTATTCAGATTACACGATGGGCTATGCGGATACTATTGGCTTTAGAGCTGGGACCTGTACTCCTTTTTTGTTTTATGATTTAGATTATGAAATTCAAACTCCTTTAAAGATTTATCCTTATCAACTGATGGATTTTGCGTTGCTTAGGCACGCTTCTTTTCTTGATAAAAAAGAAACTTTGTTAAAGGCGATTTCAGAAGTTCAAAAAGTGAACGGCTTATTTACCTTTATATTTCATAATTATGCTTTCAGCTCAATCCCAAGATGGGTAGATTTCAAATCATTGTTTAATATTATTCTAGATTCCACCAATGAAATTTCAAAATAAAGAACATATTTTTTTCGACCTAGATCATACGCTATGGGATTTTGATAAAAACTCAGCCTTAACATTTGAGAAGATATTTGCATTGAACGACATAAAAATTGATTTAAATTCCTTTTTAGAGGTTTATGTGCCAATTAATTTTAATTATTGGAAGCTTTACAGAGAAGATAAAGTAGACAAAAAGAATCTGAAATTTGCACGACTCAATGACACTTTTAAGGCTTTAGGAATAGACGTCTCTGCCGGAGTAGTGCACAAGCTTTCCGATGATTACATTACATATCTCTCTACGTTTAATCACTTATTCGATGGAACCATTGAGCTTTTAGAGTATTTACAAGCGAAGTACAAGTTGCATATAATAACCAATGGATTTAAAGAAGCGCAACAAGCAAAACTTAACCAATCAAATATTGATCACTATTTTTTAACTGTTACCAATTCAGAAATGGTTGGAGTTAAGAAGCCAAATCCTAAAATCTTCCACCACGCTTTACATATTGCTAATGCAACCTTAGAAAACAGCTTAATGATTGGAGATAATCTGGAAGCCGATATACTTGGTGCGCTCAATATAGGGATGGATGCGATTTGTTTTAACTACCACAAAGAAGTGCTGGCTCCTAACATTATCGGAATAGACCATTTACTAGAGTTAAAAAATCATATATAACATAAAACCCAACTCTCATGAAGTTTTTAAATCAATTTATTATGTACTTATGTTTATTAATTAGCTTCTCGAGCTTTTCCCAAACATCGGTCAATGAATACAAATATGTTTCTGTTCCTGATAATTATAGTTTCCTTAAAGGAAATGATCAATATCAGTTAAATTCTTTAACCGTTTTCTTGTTTGAAAAGAATAATTTTACGGTGTTAAATTCGTTAAAAAATTACCCTTCTGATTTAGCGACAAATAGTTGTTTGCTTTTAAAGTCTGATCTTATTAAGATCAAAGGATTTTTTAAAACTAAACTACAATTAGTACTTACCGATTGTCGTGATAATATCGTTTTTTCATCAGAAATAGGACAGTCTAAATTAAAAGATTTCAAGAAATCGTTTCAAGAAGCATTACGAAATACCTTTGTATCTGTTACTGAATTAAACTATGGATATAGTGGTAGTATTACCTCCCCTAAACCCCCGCTTCCGTCTGTTGTTGAGAAGGGAACTATTGAAGGCAAAACCCCTAATACCCCAGCTCCTTTAGCTCCAGAGCCGCAAATTGTTGCTCCGCCAAAACTTGCTACTGCACCCCAAGTCACTGATATTGATAATAAAGAAGCTCTGTTGGGGCTTATTATTAAACCAACTATTTCTGGATATGATTTTGTTGATAATATCACCAAAAAAGTCATGTATTCAGTACAGGCTACTATGTTTGAAAATGTCTACATAATTGAGGCGCAATCGGGGATAATGTACAAAAGAGGGAATTCTTGGTTTCGCGAATATTACGAACAAAACAAAACGATTATTGAAACGCTAAAAATACTGCCTTAATACCCGTACTTGTCTTTCCAGCGTTGCTTCAAAAAAGACTGTTGAGATTGTTCGCGTGTATTGTTTCCAGGTTTATAGATTGTTTTATTCTCCAATCCTTTTGGCATAAACTCTTGTGGTACAAAATTTAAATCGTAGTTGTGGGCATATTTATAGTCCTCTCCATAGCCGAGATCCTTCATTAGTTTTGTTGGTGCATTTCTGATATCCAGTGGCACTGATAGATTTCCGGTATTTCTTACGACTTCCATAGCGGTATTAATTGCTTGATAAGCAGCATTACTCTTTGGAGAACAGGCCAAGTAGGTTGCACATTGACTTAATACAATTCGCGCTTCTGGCATTCCAATAGCAGCAACCGATTGAAAGGTGCTTGACGCTAACACCAATGCTGTTGGATTGGCATTGCCAATATCTTCACTTGCAAGTATTAGTAACCGTCGTGCAATGAACTTCACGTCTTCTCCGCCTTCCAGCATACGCGCTAACCAATAAACCGTTCCGTTGGGATCGCTTCCTCTTATAGATTTTATAAATGCCGATATTATATCGTAATGCTGGTCACCTGTTTTGTCATATAAGACAGTATTATTTTGAATTTTGCTCAGAACCAACTCATTAGTAACAGTAATACTTTCTTCGGATTCAGAGTTTATAATCAGTTCGAAAATATTAAGTAATTTTCGTGCATCCCCTCCGGACAAACGTAACAGAGCTTCCGTTTCTTTGAGTATTATTTTCTTTTTAGAAAGTAGTTCATCAGATTTGATGGCGCGTGTCAAAAGAGATTCTAGATCTTCAGTATTGAATGGGTTTAAAGTATATACCTGGCAACGAGAGAGTAGGGCAGAGATCACTTCAAAACTTGGGTTTTCGGTAGTGGCTCCTATAAGGGTTACCCAGCCTTTTTCAACAGCTTGTAGTAATGAATCTTGCTGAGATTTGCTAAAACGATGAATTTCATCAATAAATAAAATAGGATTTTTAGTGGTAAATAATCCGCCCCCTTGTTTGGCTTTTTCAATAACCTCCCTTACATCTTTTACTCCTGAACTAATAGCACTTAATGTATAAAATGGACGTTCTGATTCTTGTGCTATTATAGTTGCAAGCGTAGTCTTACCAATTCCTGGAGGTCCCCAGAATATCATTGACGGAATCAGTCCCTGTTTTAAAGCTTGAGTCAATGCCCCTTGCGGTCCAATCAAATGGGATTGACTTATATAGTCAGTTAATTTTTTTGGTCGTAATCGTTCTGCTAAAGGTGCATTCATTCTGCAAAATTAAAGTATTTTTTTATATTAAGTTGACATTCTAACATAATGCCTTTTTTAGCGGGTTATTTGCTAATGTTTATTAAATTTATACATATGAATTCTAGCGATCCATTCAAGTTTTCAACACGTGTTATTGTATTTCCATTAAGTTTTGTATTACTTATTTGGATGGTCTATTGGTTTGAATTACGATTTGGTTTTCGTTTCAACGACATGGGCATTTTCCCAAGAACCTTATCCGGACTAAGGGGGGTTTTTTTTAGCCCCTTTATTCACGGCAGTTTGGAACACCTTTATCATAACTCTATGCCATTATTTATTTTATCTGCAGCTCTTTTTTATTTCTACAGAGAGATGGCTTGGAATGTTTTGGGGTTAGGCTTGTTTTTTTCTGGGATTTTAACATGGCTAATAGGGAGCCCTGCGTTTCATATTGGAGCGAGTGGTCTTATATATGTATTGATGAGTTTCATGCTTTTTAAAGGACTAATCTCCAAGAATCATCATTTAACAGCGCTCTCTTTACTTGTGGTATTTTTATATGGCAGTATGTTGTGGTATGTATTTCCTGTCAAAGAAAACATGTCTTGGGAAGGACACTTATCGGGGCTTTTAGTAGGTTTTGTTTTCGCGTTTGCTTTTAAAACGTCTATAGCTAAGCCTGTTCGTTATGATTGGGAAAATGATCATTATGATGACTTGCAAGACCCTTTTCTTCAACAATTTGATGATGAAGGTAATTTTATCGAAACTCCCAAAGAAGAGCTCCACACTACAGATTCATCTCTAGAAGTACATTATAGCTTTAAAAATAAGGCACCTTAGAAGCGTTGTCTGACTACTTCATAAAGAAAAGCTCCACATGCAACAGAAACATTTAAAGATGCGATACTGCCGTACATAGGGAGTTTTGCTTTGTCGTCCACTAATTTTAAGATAGAAGGGTTAATTCCTCGATCTTCAGATCCCATAATAACAGCACATCCTTGTTTGAAATCGACATCGTAAATGGTGTTTTCTGTTTTTTCTGTTGCTGCAACCACTTTTATGTCTGAGGCTTGTAAATAAAACATGGCGTCTTTGATATGATCAACTTTACATATAGGTATGTTGAATACCGCGCCTGCACTAGTCTTAACTGTATCCCCGTTTATGGGAGCTCCACCACTTTTTTGAACGATGATTCCATCTACGCCAGTACATTCGGCAGTTCTGATAATGGCGCCAAAATTACGGACATCACTTATTTGATCGAGTAATAGAAATAATGGATTTTCTTTAGTTTCCTTAACGGCAGATATTAACTCTTCCAAATCATAAAATGCAATTGGAGACATATTGGCCACTGCACCTTGGTGGTTGTGCTGTGTTAAGCGGTTTAGCTTTTCAACAGGAACATATGAGAAGTTTATATTTTGCTTACGCAATAGCTTTTCTAGCTCTGTAAACAATTCTCCGCTGAGTCCTTTCTGTAAAAACACTTTATCAATTGTATTTTCCGCTTCAATGGCTTCAATAATTGCTCTAAGGCCATATATTTTGGTTTCTTTCTCCATGCCGCAAAAATACACATTACCCATGAATTCTAAAGTAATAAAACAAAAAAGCGGGTTTATTAAATAAACCCGCTTTTAAATCAAATTATTAAAAAGGTCCCGTTACTGTAGCACCACTTTTTTATGTATTTTTTGATTGCCCTGACTTAAGTTAAGAAAGTAAACCCCTTTCGAATAACTTGAGGTGTTTATAGTTCCTTGAACCGTTGCTGAACCTCCCAACATATTTTGAGTATACACAATTCTTCCTTGCAAGTCAACAAGTTGAACCAAACAAGTTTGATTGGTTGTAGAAGCAAATTGATAATTTATCGTTTCTCTGGCAGGGTTTGGCCATACAGTCATCTTGTTAATTGTATTTTCTTCCGAGCTTAAAACAAGACTGCCTGCCGTTATTACTGTCTCTTATACACATCTCCGAGCCCACGAGACTCCTGAGCATCTC
>OJGM01000280.1_pt1 | contig 8670 bp, 9 predicted proteins | sample 1594611 | NCBI WGS metagenome assembly OJGM01 (sample SAMN05416713, study PRJEB24817) | seawater metagenome | isolation source: Sea water | place: Canada:Atlantic | collected 2013-07 | reverse complement strand
GGAGGTCACACTGATGCTGCCAAAAAAAATCCTTGGAACGAGAATACTTTAGTAAATGTTTTTTCAGTTACCAAAGGGGTGACTGCTGCATGTGTTGCTATGCTTATTGATCAAGGCAAGCTTGATGTTAATTCTAAAGTATCTCAATATTGGCCTGAGTATGCTTGTAACGGTAAAGAAAATACAAAAGTCATGGATTTTTTATGCCATAGATCAAATAACTTTGCTTTCAGAAATGGGATTCCAGTTGATAGCTGGCAAAACTGGGATACATTCACAAAAGCTCTAGCAGAGCAAAAACCTTTCGGGGAGCCAGGCTCTTCTCAGGGCTATCATGCACTTACATTTGGGTGGTTAGTGGGAGAGATAGTCAAAAGAGTTGATGGAAGAGATGTTGGAACTTTTTTTAAAGAAGAGATAGCCGATCCTTTTAATATTAATTTTAAAATAGGCTTATCAGATGAAGATTTAGTTAATTGCGCAGATATGCTTATGTTTGATAACGATAATACTAAAAGCTCATTTTTCTCTACAATTAAATACGTACCTGATTTCCTTTTGCCTAGGCAGATTAAAAATCTAAAGAAGTCACTCATTGATGAGCATTTTAAATTAGCTTTTCAGAAAAGACGTGGAGACGACAAAAATAATGTAAATTCAATTGATTGGAGAAAAGCTCAAATACCCTCAGCGAATGGGCACGGGACATCTGCAGGGTTGGCAAAGCTGTATGGAATTCTGAGTACTGGCTGTGAGAGAAATGGATATAAGCTAATGTCACCTGAAACATTAAGGCATTCCTATCAACCACACTCTTCAGGCCCTGATTCAGTTTTATTTGGCTCAGATATTAGTTTTGGTATCGGATTTGAGATTGCTGGCGAGGAAGTGCCAAAAGGAAATTTTGCACCAAGGTTTATGGGCTCAATGTTCGGACATGCAGGGATAGGAGGAGCAGTTGCATTTGGTGATGCTAAGAAAGAAATAGGATTTTCTTTTCTTTGCAATGAAATGCATCCTCCAAAAGATTTATATAAGACAGTCAACCTGCTGATTGATTCGCTATATTCAAAGATTTAATTTTTAAACACAAGATTTTAATTTAGCCTCTAAATATCATTATTTAACATTTTCTTTTATTTTTTCTTTTTAGCCCTATAAACTATTAGGTATACAAAATACCTAACAAGGAAAAAATGGCATCATTCGATATTAAATCTGAGATAGACATCCACGAACTAACTAATGCAGTTGATCAGGCAAATAGAATCCTAAAAGCAAGGTTCGATTTTAAGGGAACGGGTGCAGAATTTACACTTGGTGATAAACAAATTCTTCTTTCAGCAAAGGAAGATTTTCAAATAAAGCAGATGGAGCCTGTACTGCATGAATCTCTGTCTAAGCGTGGCTTAGATATAAAGATATTAAAGCCTGGAGATGTTGAGGTTTCTAATCTTTCAGCCAGACAAGAAATTTCACTTCAAGAAGGAATTGATAGGGAGTTGGCTAAAAAAATTACTACTCTTGTAAAACAATCTAAAGTCAAAGTCCAGGCTTCTATTCAAGGTGAAAGTATTCGTATTAATGGGAAAAAAAGAGATGAGCTTCAGCAGATTATCCAAGTTATAAAAGACGAAAAGTATGAATTACCTCTTCAATTTAATAACTTTAGGGATTAATAGATGATATCGAAACTTCAAAAGCCTCTTGGATCTGGGTTTGGACAAAAAACAGAACCGAATGAAATCCTAGAAAATATCAACCTATCTAATAAAACTATAATAATTACTGGTGGTTATTCGGGGATTGGCCTTGAGACAACAAAGTCTCTTAAATCTTGCGGTGCAAGGGTTATAGTTCCTGCAAAAAGAGTTGAGGTTGCAATCGAAAGACTTGAAGGGATAATTCCAAAAGAAGATATTATTAAAATGGATTTAGAGGACTTGGACTCAGTTCAACAATTTACAGATTCTTTTAAAGAGGAAAATATCCCTCTGGATATATTAATTAATAATGCAGGGATCATGGCCTGCCCTGAAACTAGAACTCCTAATGGCTGGGAAAGTCAGTTTGCAATAAATCAGATTGGTCATTTTTTACTTACCAAGGAACTAATGGATTCAATGAAGAAAGCAAAAGAATCTCGTCTAGTTAGCCTTTCCTCATCTGCTCACTCATTATCAGGAATTCTATGGGATGACATTCACTTTAATACAAAGCCTTATGACAAGTGGGTTGCTTATGGGCAATCTAAAACTGCCTCTGCCCTTCTTGCTATAGAGTTTGATAGGCTTATGAAAGATTATGGTGGAAGAGGCTTTGCAGTTCATCCAGGTGGAATTATTACGCCCTTACAGCGGCACCTAGGGGATGAGGAGATGGTAGCTCTTGGGTGGAAAAAAGAAGATGGCTCGCTTTCTGATATGGCGGCAAACTTTTTTAAATCCCCTTCTCAGGGAGCAGGAACAACATTATGGTGTGCTACAAGTTCAATGCTTGAGGGCTTTGGTGGAGTTTTTTGTGAGAACTGTGATATTGCTGAAAGAAAAGTAAATGTTGATGAGTCTATGAAAAGATTCTTTGGAGTTGCTGACTGGGCTATTGATTCTGAAGAAGCAACTAGACTATGGAGCGAATCAGAAAATTTATTGTCTTGAGGTCAGTAATTAATTATTAGGTATAGTCATGAAGTTTTATATGGGATTTTTTTCTTTAGTATTTCTAGTTTCATGTGGAGGCGGATCAAGCTCTCCCGAGATAGAATCAACTCCCCCTCCTACTATTCCAGTTTCTAATGACTGTGAAACCCAGAATATCTATAACAGAATTTTTACTCAAAGAGATTCTGATTGTGCTGCATTCTATGGAGCGGAAATAACTAATTGCAGTATTGCAGAAGTTAGAGACCTGACTAGATCTCTCAGCTTTACATCAAATGTTACCCTTGCATCCTCTGAAACGTCATGTACTTTATCAAGTGATGCAATTCCTAATCATGATTTTAATGATTCTTCAGCTAATTTCAGAACTGATGCTACCGAAATCCAAAGAGATTTTGTAATTTCAAGAAATCCATCAATAGCCGAAGTAAACTCAGATATTGATGGTGGATCTTGGGATGCCATTATGATTAACGGTGTTGTTGTTGATATAAGAAGTGGTGGTTGCTATAACCCTGCAGAATCTAGAGCAGATGCCGATGGAAATACTGAAGCAGGATGTTCTATAAATGCAGAATGGAAACTAGTTCCATTAGAATATTCCACCAAGTTTGGAGCTGATATCCATAATGCGCATGTTCAGCCAGATGGAACTTACCATTACCACGGCAATCCAAATGCATTATTTGATGATTCACCATCTGGAGATGGTTCTCCGGTGATTGGATGGGCAGCAGATGGATTTCCTATATATGGCTCTTATATATTAGATTCACTAACAGGAACCTATCGCAAAGGACTCTCAGGATACACCCTAAAAGAAGGAACGCGAGGGTCAATAGTTGAAATTTATTTACTAGATCCATTGGAAGATTCAAGGAATTTCTGCATCGATATTGTAGGATCTAAAGCGAACGCCGATACTCAACGTGGACTTCAGGCGCATACATGCTATTCGTATCAAGGAGAGATAGCCGTTGATCAAGGATTTGATAAAGATCGAATCAGCGAACATGAATTTTTTATGCCTAGTTTTGAGGTTTGTATGACGTTTAATAGTACAGATAATGATTTAGCATTAGGTCTTTGTAATGGAAGTGAGCTCCAAAAATTTACATTTCTTACAAACGGTAATATTGTGGTTAATAGTAATCCCAACCTATGCCTTACAGTAGCTCAGAATGGTGCGCGTGAAGGAGGAGGAGGTAATCCTGTTCATTTAATTAGAGACTTGAAGATAGAAGAGTGCCAAGAAAGCTTATCTATTTATCAGTCCTGGGGTACTAGATCTACAAAAACCAATACTAACCCTGGGGGAGAGTACTCAGGTATTTACGAAGAAGATTGGGAGTGGACTGACTCTGGCGATTTGGATGAATGTAATGGAATGACATATAAAGATCAATACGGATACTTCGTTACTGATAGATATCCTTACATAATAAATTGTTATAAAGGCACTCCTGACTCTTCTTTTTTAAAATAAGATCTAAATAAATGGCATAATTTAGACATGAATTTTTTCCAAAATATGATTTCTTCGATTATGAAGAGAACCTTAAGATTAGATAGCCTAGGTCTAAAAGACTTTGGCGTACTGCATAAAGATCTTATTAAGACCACAGAATCAATAATGTCCACAACTGGAGAGGTATCTACTCTTGTATATTCAGAGCATCTTCTCGATATGCTTGAGAACCAGGATGATACAGATCTATTAGAATTCCTTAGAAATCTTGTTACAAATTATGATATTGATACTGAAATCTTGATCCAAGATACTAAGTCATACGCAATAGAAAGAAATCAAAAAAGTTACAAAAAACTGATGCAAGCTTCTGAGCCTAGATGGCTGGAACTTTTTAAAAGATTAAATGCTACGTCAAACGGAACCTCGAGGCTGCTTAAGTTGAGGGAAAGGATATCAACTTTAAAAAAAGATAATTTAGAAATTGAAGCTATAGATGCTGGCCTTCTAGGCCTCTTTAAGTATTGGTTTAACCCTTCTTTTCTTGTGCTGGAAAAAATAGATTGGTCTACACCTGCAAATGTATTGGAAAAGATTATTGCCTATGAAGCTGTTCATGAAATAAATTCTTGGGATGATCTTAGGGCAAGGCTTGCACCAAATGATAGGCAGTGTTTCGCCTTCTTTCACCCATTAATTCCTGATGAACCTCTTATATTTGTTGAGGTTGCTCTTTGCAGCAGTATTCCTGACTCTATTCAAGAGGTAATAAAAATTGAACGTGACGAAATGGATGTTGAAGAAGCAAATACTGCGGTATTTTACTCAATTTCAAATTGCCAAAATGGATTATCAGGTATATCTTTTGGCAATTTCTTAATCAAAAAAGTAGCTCACAAGCTAAAAATGGAACTTCCAAAACTTGATGTATTTGTTACCTTATCGCCTGTTCCAGGGTTTATGAATTGGTTGGAAAAAACGTCTCCAAAGTTACATGAAAGATTTTTAGGCGGAGTAAGTATTGAAGAGGATTTAATGAAAAAAGTAATTGTGTATTTAACAGAATCTGACAGAGAAGATAAGAGGCCTAATGATCCAGTTGCAAGATTCCACCTTGGCAATGGCGCCATTCTCCATAAAATAAACTTGAATGCAGATCTTTCAAAAAAGGGTAAATTACAGTCAAGTGGGGTCATGGTAAATTACTTATACAACTTAGATGTCGTCGAAAAAAACCATGAACTTTTTTTTAAAACGAAAACTGTTCAAGTTTCGAATGAAATAAAATCTCTAAGAAAAAAAATTGATGCTGGTAAATTATGACAGATTTCTTAACCCTATATCCTCACTGCAATCCTTATGATACTGGCTTTATATCCAAGGATGGACATGAGATTTATTATGAGCAATGTGGCAATCCTAATGGCAAACCTGCTGTTTTCTTACATGGAGGCCCTGGTGGCGGAGGGAGTCAAAGTGTAAGAAGGTTTTTTGACCCAGACATCTATCGAATAGTTATTTTTGATCAAAGAGGCTGTGGAAGAAGTAAGCCTCATGGTTGTCTTGAAAAAAATACTACTTGGGATTTAGTTGAAGATATTGAAACTCTTAAGCTAAATCTTGATATAGAAAAATGGTTAGTGTTTGGTGGCTCATGGGGGAGCACTTTGGCTCTAGCCTATGCTCAAAGCTACCCTAATTCTGTAACTGAGATGGTTCTGAGAGGTATATTCATGCTTAGGCAGAAAGAGTTAGATTGGTTCTATCAGGAAGGAGCAAGCAATATCTATCCAGAAGCTTGGCAGCATTTTTTAAAACCGATTGCAGAAGATAAGAGAGATAATCTCATGAGTGCTTATTATGAAATATTTCAAAATGCAGATAATAAAACAAAATTAGAAGCGGCAATCGCTTGGTCAAAGTGGGAGGGATCAACAAGCAGCTTGGCGTATAGACCTGATATGGCCGACAGTTTTTCAGAACCAGAATTTGCTCTAGCCTTTGCTCTAATAGAGAATCATTACTTTATAAACAAGGGATTCTTAGACCACGAGAACCAGTTAATTGAAACTAATATAGATATTATAAGATCTATTCCAGCTGTTATTGTTCAAGGAAGATATGACATGGTATGCCCTATGTCTACGGCCTGGGAGCTCTCACAAAACTGGCCAGAAGCACAATTAATTGTTGCGCCTTCCTCTGGGCATACTGCATTTGAATTAGAAATAACTCATGAGTTAATAAAAGCGACAGATAATTTTGGAAAAAATGCTGGGTAACTTGTCATTTATTGGTATGGCTGGCTCAGGGAAGTCCACTCTAGGCAAAGCTTTATCAGAAAGCCTGGATACGAGTTTTATAGATACTGACCAGCTTATAGAAGCCAAGTTCAACCAGTCTCTTGAAAGCCTAAAACAAGTAAAAGGATATAAATTTGTTAGGCTTGCTGAAGAGGCGGTAATTTTAAAACTACAAAATGATATTAAAGTAATATCAACCGGGGGAAGTGCAATATACTCTGACCAGGCCCTCTCCCACTTAAGTTCTTTTTCAACAATAATATACATATCAACTCCCTTGAATACCATTAAGTCTAGAATTGGAATTGGGCAAGAAAGAGGTTTAGCTGCTCCTGATGGCGCTTCCATTGAAGATATATATTTAGAAAGGATGCCTTTGTATGAAAAATGGGCTCAGGTAACTCTTGATGGAACTAAAGCTGTCAATGATCTTGTAAAAGATATTATTGGAGATTGTTAAAATGAAAAAAAAAGTATTAATTGCTGGAGCGTCAGGACTGGTTGGTGGAGAGATATTAAATTTATTGGATAATAAAAATCTTGATATAACTCTCCTATCAAGACGCCTACTAAATTTAAATATGCCAGATATCAAAGAGTATATTTTAGATTTTGATAGAATAGAGACAAGTGAAGATTTCCCATCAGTTGACCATGTCTATATTGCTCTTGGGAAAAGACTTGATACTTCTGAGCTCATTTATATAAGAAAAAACAATAGGGAAAGTTTTATAAAAGTAGATCATGACTATGTCATAGCATTAGCAAAAAAAGCTTTTGCAATGGGAGCAAAATCGATATCCATTGTTTCTGCAATTGGAGTGAATAAAGATTCAAAAAATCTATATTTAAAAACCAAGGGTGCAGTTGAAGAGGAAATAAAATTAATTGGATACGACCATGTTGTCATAGCACAACCAGGGCACTTATTAGGTATAAGGCCTGAAGATAGATTGCGTATTGAAGTGCCAATAATTGAATTTTTTACAAAAATAATAAAGCCTTTAATGATTGGGCCTTTAAGAGATTTTAGAAATATATCCGCACAAGAGGTTGCAAGTTCGATTATCGCAGCCATGCAAGGCGATGTAATTGGGGTAACAACTTTAACTTATAAAGACTTTATAAAAAATTGAACTTTTTTTATAAGGTTTGGTCTATTAGGTATCAATAAAATTTGGAAATTATAATGAAACTACTACTAACTTTAATCCTACTTTTTTCACTGCCCTCTGTCGCATTAGATCACCACTCTCAAAAGAGTACTTATGATAAAAATATTATCGAAATCGAAATTGATGAGAATATGGAAATGTCAGGTAAAAATGTTGTTGTGATAAAGCTTGATGAAAATATGCAGATGCCTGATGGAAGCACTATAGAATTCAAACCTGATGAGAATATGGAAATGTCAGGTAAAGCTAAAGAAAGAATGATGAATCATCCAAACTACCTGATGAATCGAAAAGAATGTAAAAAAGTAAAGGATGGGGTCTCAGGGTTTTTATCAATGAGCGATGGTATATGGAAAGAAATTAAAGAAAATCCTGAAGACAAAGAAAAGTGGTCTGAGGTTATAGCTTTATCTAGTCTAGCTTCAAACTACTCTAATATTTATGATGTTTGGTGCAAAGGTTTGGCTCGTAATTCGACGAAGACAAAAATAAAAGCTAAAAAATTCCAAAAAAATAATAAAGATAAGAAAGATTAACTAGAACTTACCTCTCTGGAATCTCATTCTAATTGAATAGACTCTTAGAAGAGCAACAAAAGTTAGTATTGATTGAGTGAATATAGAAATGGTTATTGGGTTGGACCAGCTCCAATTATCGATGGTTAGCCAAAGTAAAAATGTTTGTAATGGGAAGTTAATTATAGCCCCCATTAATACTACTATTACTGATTCTCTAAAAGCTGATTTCTCTGTCTTATTCATAATTTTCCTTTTATATCCTTACGCCCGTTCCGTATGCGAGAACTTCAGAAGCTCCCTGAGTAATGTTTGATGTTTGGAATCTAAATGCAACAACTGCATTAGCCCCTTTAGATTTAGCATCGATAATCATGCGCTCATAAGCCTGTTCTCTTGATGCTACAAGAAGTTTTGAATAGCTCACAATTTCACCTCCAATAACATTTTTAAGGTTAGCGAAAATATCAGCACCAACGTTTCGCCCTCTTACTGTGCTTCCTTGAACAACTCCTATGTGTTCTTTAATTTCAAATTGTGATATCTCAT
>OJGM01000272.1_pt1 | contig 8853 bp, 7 predicted proteins | sample 1594611 | NCBI WGS metagenome assembly OJGM01 (sample SAMN05416713, study PRJEB24817) | seawater metagenome | isolation source: Sea water | place: Canada:Atlantic | collected 2013-07 | reverse complement strand
CGAGATGCTCAGGAGTCTCGTGGGCTCGGAGATGTGTATAAGAGACAGTCCTTGAACCAACGGTTACACGTTTCTAGGGCATCGATGAAAGGTAAACATGTACTCATTCGCTCCGGTTCTTCATTGGGAACATCTTCAGTTATTGTACCGTCAATATCAATTAAATAGTTTTTTACACCTGCTGGGAGTACTGGACTTATTAGTTCACCTGCTTCTACTTTTTCGTGTAATAACTTGTCAGCTTCTTCTCTTTTCATTGTTGTTTTTTATAAATATTTTTTTAATTGTTTTTCCAGTTTAATCGATCCATTTGATTGTAAGGCCAGGGCGCTCCGTTGTTTTCAATATTGGACATCATATTATTAAGCTCCATAGGCGCTGCACTTTGTTCCATTACTAAATAACGTCGCATTTCAAGAATAATTGAAAGCGGATCGATACTAATAGGGCATGCTTCAACACACGCATTACAGCTGGTACAAGCCCATAGTTCTTCATTTGTAATATAATCTCCTAATAGCTGTTTTCCATCAAGCTTAAACTCACCATTATTAGCATCTATGTTGTTCCCAACTTCTACCAAACGATCACGAGTATCCATCATAATTTTTCTTGGTGATAGTTTTTTCCCTGTCTGATTTGCGGGACACTCACTCGTACAACGTCCACACTCGGTGCATGTATATGCATTTAAAAGCTGTATCCGGTTAAGGTCTTGTACATCACTAGCCCCAAATTTGTCAGGTGCTACAGCATCTTCATCAACCGCTGCATAAGGATTTGCATCCGGATCCATCATTAGTTTAACTTCCTTTGTGACAGCTTCTAGATTATCAAGCTGGCCTTTAGGATTCACACTCCCATAGTAAGTGTTTGGAAAGGCTAATAAAATATGTAAATGCTTTGAATAGTATAAATAATTTAGAAAAATAAGAATTCCAACAATGTGCATCCACCAAGCTATGCGTTCAATTAGAGTTACATTAGTCCCTTCAAACATGGGTGCAAAAAACTGGCTAATAATATTCCCCGAATTTGATGATTGAAATTCAACATCTGTGGCATTCATTGTAATAAAAAGGGCCATTAATACAATCTCGAAATAAAGAATTAAGTTTCCGTCTAATTTGGGCCACCCTTTCATTTCAGACTTCATAAAGCGTTGAACATTTACTATATTTCTTCGAAACCAAAAAACAATAACTGAAATAAAGACTAATGCCGCAAGCATTTCAAAAGTACCAATCAAGACACCATAAAAAGGTCCAATCACTGAAAAAATACGATGTGTGCCAAACAAGCCATCAATAACAATCTCTAAAACTTCAATGTTAATAATTACAAAGCCTACATATACAACTATATGAAGAATTCCAGCAATTGGGCGACGGATCATCTTACCTTGACCGAGTGCAATCTTTACCATGTTGCTCCAGCGTAACTTAGTATTTCCACTTGTGTCTACCTCTTTTCCTAAGTATATATTCCTTTTGAGCTTACTTACATTTCGCACGAAGAAACCAAGTCCAGAAAAAAGTATAATTGCAAAAATTACATTTGGTAATAAACTCATTTAATTACTCTTTGGCAGTTTTTATTTCATTAGCCTCCGCATCACTTCTTTTTCCTTTTTTTCCAAATAATGAAAAATGCACATAGCGTTTTGGATTTAATTTCATATCTTCTAAAAGCTGTTCTAGCTGCTTAGTTGCTCCTTGAAGGTTGACATACATGCGATCATCTTTCAAGAGTTTGCCAATAGACCCTTCGCCGTTTTCTATACTCATTAACATAGATTCAAAGCTAGAAATAGTAGATTTTAAATCAAGCATAATTGAATCTAAATCAGATTCTGAAAGAGATTTACTAACACTTGTTAAGTCTTCTGAAATTTGATTAAAGTTTGAAATAGTTTCTCCAATTACAGATTTATTATCTATTACTAAGCTATTTAAGGATTCTGAAGTAGATTTAAAAGAGGCTATCGTAGTCGTTAACTCAGCAATACTTAACTTAATATTGTCTTTTGTTTTAACATCAAAGACGTCATTAAGATTTTTTAACAACTGATCAGCGCTAACCATCATCGTTTCGATTTTTTCTTGCAAAGGGGATAGTCGCTGGTTTACTAAGTCTGTTAGACCTGGTTTGACATTGGATGACAACACATCTCCAGACTGAACTAAGGCTGAACTGTCAAATGCAGGGATTATTGCAATTGCTTTGCCCCCTATAAGGCCTGCTTCATATAATTGAGCCTTACTATTAATTGAGAAAGGAAAATCATCACTTATGAGCATGGTTACTCTTAATAATCCAGAACCATCTCCTTTGAATTTAATAGATTGTACTTTTCCAATTGCATGTCCATTAATGGTCACGGCGGCGGAAGGGGCTAAGCCCTCTACATTGTCATAGATGGCACTGATTTTTTTGGATGAATCAAACACATTCTCCCCTTTCAAATAATTAAAAATAAAGACGAAGAGCAATATCCCTGAGATCACAAGAATAGCTGTTTTAATTTCCTTAGATAGTTTCAATACAATAGATTTTATTATCACAAATTTAAGGATAAAAATGAAATAATTAAGCCTAATTCTCCGTAGATTTCAAGGCTTCTTTTATTGTAGTTCTTACACCGTCCATATAAGCCACCAAATAAGCAGTTGTATAGCCTTTTGAGATTGCTTTATTTAATAATTTAATAGCGATGGAATAATCAGATGTATTACCATAAAAATAGCGGTAAATCGAGTTTGATTTTTGCCTGGTAATTTGATCTAATCCGTTAAAGTTATAGGGTTTTGTTGCTAATTTATTAGACCCTGCTGATATTTGCACTTTAAAATTAATTGAAAGTACATTAACCGGAGGCGCAGCAACTGATTTTACATCCTCTAACTCTAAATCCGTTATGTCCACATGGCTAGACGTTGTCTCGATCACGGAAGGGACGTCAGAATTTAATTTCGACTTATAGTCTAAAATGGCATCCGAAATACTTTTAGACATATTTGTCTTTCCATTTAAAGAGTTTAGATAGTCGCCTTCTGATTTGTTGGTTATAAACCCCGTTTCTATTAGAATACTAGGCATATAGGTGTTGTGCAAAACCCAAAAACCTGCTTGCTTAACTCCTCTGTTTTTTCGTTTTAATTTGTACGTAAAATTATCCTGAACATAGCGAGCTAATAAAATACTTTGATCTAAGTAATCTTCCTGCATAAGTGTTAGGCCAATCATGGACTCTGGAGAGTTTGGGTCAAACCCTTGATAGTTTGACTCAAAATCATCTTCTAAAAAGATCACTTCATTTTCTTGCTGAGCAACTCTAAAATTTGAATCATTTCTATGAATACCTAAAACATAGGTTTCAGTACCATATGCCTGAGAGTTATGGGCGTTACAATGAATAGATACAAATAAATCAGCATCTGCTTTATTTGCTATTTTTGCGCGTTGACGAAGCTCAATAAACACATCCGTACTTCTAGTGTAAATCACTTGTATATCGCCATGTCTTTTAAGGTTCTCACCTACTTTTAGGGCAATATCCAAAGCGATATCTTTCTCCTTATAACCAAAATTAGTAGGGCGCCCAGGATCTTTACCACCATGCCCAGCATCTAATACCACCACAAAGGGCTTTGTATTTGTTTGAGCTACAGAAGCTATACTAAAAATAAGCGTCAGGACGAACAATAATAAAATCTGCTTTTGCATGCTAAACATTTAACCTATCAATCGATTCTTCAAAATTAAAAAATCACTAAAAATATACGTAACTTTGATTTTTAATAATCAGGTCATTTAATTACAAAAATACACTTAAAAGCATTGAAAACAACACTATTTCAACTACTTTTTGCTCTAAGTTTAACAGTAATTGCCAACAATTTTGGTATGGCCCAGGTTACCCTAAACCCTAAACCTTTAGCTAAAGAACCATCTGAAACTACACTAACTAAGACTAATACTGATTTGGTTTTTAATTCAGAAATAAAAGAGGTCAAACGAGACTCTATATCTAATGATAGTATCTCAAAACCAAAGAGTTTTCTTGAGGGCATCGTAGACTACAAAGCAAAAGATATTACTTCAATAAACGTAAAAAAACAACAGATTTATCTTAAAAACGAAGCTGAAATTCAGTACAAGGATATGGATATTAAGGCTGGAGTTATCATTATTGATTACGGAAAAGACATCATCTACGCCGGGCGCCTAAAAGACTCATTAGGAGTTTACTCACAACACCCTGTCTTTAAGCAAGGAAATGACCTTGTAGAGCCTGATTCAATTGCTTTTAACATCAAAACCAAGAAAGCCTTGATTTGGAATTCAAAGACAGAACAACAAGGAGGAAGAATTATTTCTGAATTAACAAAAAAAGAAAACGACTCTGTATACTTTGTGAAGCGTGCTAAATTTACAACTTCAGAAAACATAGAGAACCCAGAGTACTATTTTCTCCTTCGGAAAGCTAAGATTGTCCCCGGAGAAAAAGTAGTGACTGGTCTTACTAATATGTTTATAGCAAACGTACCAACTCCTATAGGTTTCCCGTTTGCATTCCTGCCAATGTCCAAAAAACGGACTTCTGGAGTAATTTTCCCTACGTTTGGAGAACAAAACAACAGAGGATATTTTCTTCAAAATGGAGGATATTATTTCGCTTTAAGTGATTATTTTGACTTAGCAACTCTTGGCGACTATTACACAAATGGAAGTTATGGTGCGCGGATAGAAAGCAGTTATGCAGTTCGTTATAGGTTTAGAGGTTCTTTAAGTTTTCGCTATGAAAACCTAATTAATAGTGAACGTGGATTTCCTGATTATTCAAGGAGCTCAATTTATAATTTAAGATGGAACCAAAGCCAAGATTCTAAATCAAATCCAAGTTCTCGATTTTCTGCTTCTGTCAACTTAGGGTCTAGTACTTATTTCCAGGAATCTGTGAATCAACTAAATACATCAAACTTCTTAAACAATACACTTTCATCATCTGTTTCTTATTCTAAGACATTTAAAGGAGAACCTCAAGTAAATATAAGTGTCACAGCTACCCACTCCCAAAACACTAATACGGAGCGCATCAACATGACCTTGCCAACTTTCCAGGGAAGTATAGATCGAATATTTCCATTTGCTCCCAAAACAGGAAGTAAAAAAGGAGGGATTCAAAACATCAACTTCCAATACAACGTTCGTGCTGAAAATCGCATTCAAACTACAGACTCTTTGTTTTTTAAACCTGAGATGTTTGAAGATGCAAAAGCAGGGTTTCAACACACCATTCCATTAAGTACAAATTTTAAAGTTTTTAAACACTTTAGCATGAGTACTAGTGCGAATTTCAAAGAAAACTGGACCTTCAACACAATAAAAAAGGAATACGATATTGAAACTCAATCAATAGTTACAACGCCTCTCAAAGGGTTTGACTCGTATCGCACCTACAACTTTAGCACAAGCATAGGAAGTACTATATACGGAATGTTTGACTTTGGTGAAGATAAAAAAATTCAAGCCATACGTCACGTGATACGACCCTCTATTAGCTACAACATAAACCCTTCATTTGATAAATATTATGAAAGCTATGAAGTGATTAGCGCTGACGGAACTACCACAAACGAGATTGATTATAGTCGATTTGAACAATCGTTATTTGGAGCACCTGGGAAAAAATTTTCTAGCGGCATAGGCTTATCTTTAAACAACAATTTGGAAGCTAAAGTTCGAGATAAAGACACTACAGCAACAGATCCAAAAAAAGTATTTTTATTAAATTCATTAAATTTCTCGACTAACTATAATGTTGCTGGAGATTCACTCAACTGGAGTCCTGTAAGAGTTTCTGGAGGAACTCAGCTATTTAATAGTAAAATGAGTCTTAATTTTGGTGCTACCTTAGACCCCTATGCACTTGACAACAATAATAAAAAAATTGATGTATTTAATGTAAACAACGGAGGTAGCTTATTTCGTTTATCGAGTGCAAATATGACGATGAGTTATAATTTATCTAGCGACTCCTTCAACAAAGATGATAACTCAAAGGATGACCAAGCAAAAGAAGAGTCTAGAAAAAGTGGAGGTCGAGATGATGATTTATTTGGAAAAACACAAGACTACTCAAACCAATCATTAAATAATGACAACGATAAAGAAACGGTTCCCTCAGCGCTTTACAACTATAAAATTCCTTGGAGTTTAAGACTAGCTTATGCCGTAAATTACAACAACACTAGAAGACAAAATGAAATTTCTTCTCACTCATTAATGTTCTCAGGGGATATTGAACTCTCACCCCGGTGGAGTGTTGGCGCCTCCTCAGGATATGACCTTAAAAATAATGGATTTACGTACACACAATTGCGTTTTGAGCGTGATTTACTGAGCTGGAGAATGAATTTCTCTTGGATTCCTTTTAGCAACAGAAGTTCTTGGAACTTCTTTATTGGGATTCGATCAAGTATGTTCAAAGATATTAAATATGAAAAACGCAGACAACCAGACAGACAATTATAAACTATGAAAAAGATTATCAGTACCAATAAAGCTCCACAACCAATAGGACCTTATAGTCAAGCTGTATTAGTCGGCAACACATTATACACTTCTGGACAAATTGCTTTAAATCCGGAAACAGGTGAATTAGTAATAGACACAATACAGGAAGAAACCACTCAAGTAATGGAGAACCTAAAGTCGGTTTTGGAAGCTGCAAATATGACGTTTGAAAACGTTATTAAATCTTCTATCTTCATTTCAGATATGAATTCATTTAGAGCTATAAATAGTGTGTATGGCAACTATTTTGAACAATCAACAGCACCTGCAAGGGAAACTATTGAGGTCGCTAACTTACCAAAGTTTGTAAATGTGGAAATTAGTGTAATTGCTGTAAAATAATCGCTTAGGACATTTTAGCAATTTCAGCATGGTATTCAACGAGTCCCTCTATAGGGCGACGCTCAAAATTACCAACTGTAAATCCATATTCTCTTGCAACTTCTTTAATTTCATCTTGAGTAAAGTAGGCAATAGACCCTGCAAAGTGAACAGGTACAGTCATAAGTTCCTCTTTATATTGGAGAATCATATTTTCTACAAATTCGCGAAGACCATCCTTAATTACTTTTTGTATATAATCCGATTCTTTATTTAAAATCATAAACTCTGCAAATGTTGCTAAATATGCATTAGGATTTGGCTTTTTGTATAAATTACTTTTAATCACATCATCATTTACATCATACCTTGTTTTGAAGACTAGTTTTAAATCATGAGGCATATGGTCAAAATAGTAATCTCTTAATAATTGTCTTCCATAATAATTACCAGAAGCATCATCCATAACTGAATAACCCAAAGAAATTATTTTCTGATCAATCAACTTTCCGTCATAGTAAGAGCAATTAGAACCAGTTCCTAAAATACAAACAACTGCAGGACTGTGAGAAACTCCTACTGTTGCGTAGACTGCTGCATAAGTGTCTTCTTTGACAACCACTTCAGCATTTTTAAAAATAGACTGCAAAACACCCTTAAGCATTTTTACAGGTTTTTTAGTTCCACATCCAGCTCCGTAAAAATAAATATGAGAAACAGATAACTTGTTTGAATAAATAACCTCATTTTCTTTTATAATATCGTGTGCATCAGTATCTGAAATAATTGCAGGATTTAAACCCTTAGTTCGCTGTTTTTCAAAAAGCTGATTCCCGGTTGAAGAATCTATGGCTATCCAATCACATTTTGTTGAACCGCTATCAATTACAAAAATCATATGAGGAAAATTAAAAGAAACATACACCACTGATACAGCAGCGTATGTTCTAAATTATTATTTAGACAGCACTAATGTATTGCGCTAAGTCTACCAGTTTAGAAGAGTAACCATATTCGTTATCATACCATGAAATAATTTTTACAAAATTGTCATTTAAAGCCATACTTGCGTTGGCATCAAATGTGCTTGTTAAAGATTCAGATATAAAATCTTGTGACACAACTCCTTCTTCAGTATAACCTAAAACTCCTTTTAATTCATTTTCTGAAGCATGTTTGATCGCCGCTTTTACTTCTTCAAAAGAAGCACCATTTTCTAAACGACATGTTAAATCAACAACTGAAACATCTACAGTTGGAACTCTAAAAGCCATTCCAGTAAGTTTACCATTAAGTTCTGGTATTACTTTTCCAACAGCTTTAGCTGCTCCTGTAGATGCGGGTACAATGTTATTTAAAGAGGCGCGACCAAGTCTATAGTCTTTACGAGAAGGACCATCAACTGTAAATTGGGTCGCTGTAGCAGCGTGCACTGTAGTCATAAGACCTTCAGCAATTCCAAACTTATCATTAAGTACTTTTGCAATTGGTGCTAAACAATTAGTCGTACATGAAGCATTAGATACTATTGTATGATCTGCAGTGATTTTATCATGGTTTACCCCCATAACAAACATTGGAGCATCAGCAGATGGTGCAGAAATAGCAACCTTTTTCGCTCCAGCTGTAATGTGCTTTTGAGCACCTTCAAGTGTTGTAAAAATTCCTGTACAATCTAAAACAACATCAGCAGAAACTGCGTCCCATTTTAAATCTTCTGGATTTCGTTCAGCTGACACGCGAATTTCATTACCATTTATTACCAAGTTACCATTTTTCACTTCGATAGTTCCTTGAAACTTACCGTGAACAGAATCATACTTAAGTAAGTACGCTAAGTGATCTACATCTAATAAATCGTTAATTCCTACAACTTGAACATCAGGTCGACTAGCAGCAACACGAAAAGCTATTCTTCCAATTCGACCAAATCCATTAATTCCAATTTTTACT
>OJGM01000255.1_pt1 | contig 9190 bp, 6 predicted proteins | sample 1594611 | NCBI WGS metagenome assembly OJGM01 (sample SAMN05416713, study PRJEB24817) | seawater metagenome | isolation source: Sea water | place: Canada:Atlantic | collected 2013-07 | reverse complement strand
GTGTCTGTTCTGTCTTGACAAATCATACCTTTCCCACGACGACGGCGCTTATTGTCATTGTTTTTTCGTCCCTTACTTCGTGTTCTTGCGCTTGGAGAACCGATAGTTCCTGTATGACAAATAAGGAGAAGTTAACAACAGAATCACTTATCGAAGAAAAAATTATCAGGCTTGAGGGCCCCGTATTCGAATTTTACATGTTGATTACTCCCGTAACATGACTCAATATAACAGATTCGTAGGTGTAGTACTAATTAATTACGTTTCTACGCAGGTGATGTAAGTGTTTCCTCGAGCCCACCAGATCCGAATTTCAAGACGTGTTTCGCGTGTAAATTTGTGAGTGGCTTGCAGATTATTCCTTCAAAGCGATGACGGAGGTCAAGCGAAGCAGTTTTTATCCAAGGTCAATTGTATCGACATCCTCAAGGCTCAAAATCGGAGCAATCTGTCCCATGCGGGTAACCGATATGGAGTATCTTTGGTAGACTTTGCCTTAATCGATCGATGCTTGAAGTGCACTGTACCGTACTCTCTAGTTACCCTCTGGACAGCTAGAATGGAAGAATCAACGGAAAAGAAACGTGCTGCGACCGTAGTTGATCAGCTTATACAAGGTAAAATCGAAGTGACACTCCCGAGAAACCGAAACGTGTCTTGAAATCTTGCCTCGCTCGAGTAAACACTTACATCTCCCTTTCTTAGAGGTAACGCTCCACTTGCTGAACGTTGAGTTTGTAGGTTGAAAATGTTCTTTATGGATCGACTATTGCACGTAGAGTTTGTGAGTTGAAAATGTTCTTTATGGATCGACTATTGCACGTTGAGTTTGTGAGTTGAAAGTTGTCTATATGGATCGACTATTACGCCTACTGGGGGGGGCTTAAGTGCTGTGCATGTCTCGGGTTCCGTTAAACCACAATTAAAATCACTCGACTGATGGGGTTCTATTCTATCTTTGAGAATTATGATATAAGTTGAGAATACTCACGTGCTTAAAAAAACGAGAATGCAATATAAGTTAACATGACGAACCATCGTTATCACTCGAGCCACTTCCATCGTCGTCAGATTCCTCGTCCTCCCGTGGCTCCTTATCAGACGAGGAATCCTCATCCACTTCGCTTTCGTCAGCATCGACTTTTCTGGTGGCACGCATGATTTCAAAAGACGTGCGGTAACCTAGCGTATGAGGGAAAATTTGGTTAGCTTATTGTGCTCTGTCACCGACGAGTTCATCGCATCGCTAGCGAAGACGAAAGGATCGCTAGCGAAGACGAAAGGAACTTACCAGCTTGGTTGTGAAAATATTTCCAGAAAACATAACGGTTAGTTCAGGTTGGTTAATAAAAAATAGTTTACGTCATAGATAGAAAAAAAAACGCAACTAAGGTCCTATTTAATTCTACTTTTACGAAACCCATCGTGTTATACAAAAGCCCGTTACTGTCGGCCCCACAAGGATTGAGAATCGCGATTTATCGCTCTCTACTCTAGAGATAGGACGCATGTCGCTGCCGGTACAAACAGAAAATAAAAAATTCTGTATAATCTGCAGAGAAACGACCGAAGACGGCTCCTCGCGGGTGGTACATGCACGTGCTATACGGCATATTACCCGCTCACAAATTGTTGGTGTAGCTCTGGCAACGCAATGTTTAGATCATGCAGGATTTGGACTGCCGTGTGGGTCGCAATGGGTATGCGGCAAATGTGCAGAAGTAAAGAATCATCCATTGCGTTCAAGTGTAAGAGTAGCTCTGAGGCAATTCCATGCTAGTGACATAGTCAAATTTTTGTCAAGCGTTCCAGTAGTGTACGCATCGTTTCCCGTAAGTGGTGTTACACCTTTTCAAAGAAAGGATGCATGTGCACGAGTAGCGCATCTAGCGTCGATGCTCGCCCATCATGGTAGCAACACGCATTTCGTGGCTGTGGCCCTAAAAGCGATAAATACCCAAGTCGTCTATAATGGGTTGAAATTTCTGCCTACAGGTAACCTGAGTGTATTTTTTCCCGAGACTTTCTGTATTTTAAACTGAGTGCAACCGACCTTCTCTGTTTGGCCTCTAGTCGCAGGACAACTCGTTAAAGTCGGAATGTGGCCGGCAATTCTTGGAGAGGATGTGGGATCAGGTTATGTGCATGTATATATGCAACAGTCAATGACGAGATTAGTAGTGGCGAAGACAGCGGTAACATCAAGTGAGCATTTACCAGTACCACAGGACTTCGACGTACTCCCATATGTCATTGCGAAAGAGGCTTTGACCCATGAAAACGACGAGCTTCGCGTATGTTGTGCTGAAGCGAATCGAAATCTGGAACTTGTTCTGGCAGAACATGAAAGCACCGGACGCCAACTCTTAGCGCAGTCAGATTACGGCAATGAAATTGAATACACTTTGAAACTTGCTCAGGATAACCATGAAACGGAAATAAGCGAACTTATATTGCACCATGAAAGAGAACGACGCACGGAGGGGACCGATCACTGCAATGACCCTCTTGAAACTGCTAAGAGTAAGTTCAGGGATGTGTTTCACGATTTATGGACACTCAGCCCGCCGCCCAATGCGGTATGGTTGTTTACTAGTTGTTCATTTCGTTGACACCGTCGTTGCTAAGTCTATTGTATTCCCCGTTTTCCGTTTGTTGGCTAACGTGTGATTAGGAGGAGACCGTAGAGCCTGTGGGGGGGTGGGGTCTCGATTGGATGATAGACGCCGTCAAAACCGGAGTACAGAGCCTCCGACGGAAAACAGCATCTATGGAGGATAGCCTACTAGCGATGGAGAATGGCTATTATATGATGGACATGGTAAGGGTATTAACTAATTCCCAATATCAAAGTAACTGCTTTTGGCTTTTATGACGTCTAATGGACCTAACAAACGGAATAGGATCAAGGAGTTATTATTAGATAGATGGGGAGCGAACAGAATTAACACCGGCTTTATTTCATATATGAAGGGTATTTAAATCCTAACCCTCGCCGGTTCAAGCTCATGTCCCGCACTGGCTCCTATATTGAGAAAAATCCACCACAAAGCTAACAAAATGAAGAGTTCGCAATAAAAGTTGACTGCGCATTCAAGGATATTGGAGGTTCCAGACCGAATATTTTTACTCCAAAAATTCTCAGGTTGTCATTCAGTAGCTGCTGGACATAACAGGTATTCTTTCTTCCATCAAAAATTTACATCAGCTGTCCATGCCAACGGGTGGGACACTACCAGCCGTCTTGATAAAGGCGAGCGCTTTTCGAGACGAAGCCTTCAGAAGAACTTGATGCTCGAAGTGCCCGCACTTTGTTGACATTGCGTTGTAACGATATACATTCCGAGCATCAAGTTCCTCGGAAGGTTTCATCTCGAAAATTGCTGATGAGGGTTGCATGCTTGGTGTCGAGGAAACGCATGAAGCCCCAGAGATCAGTTTTGCCTCAATCGAAATACTTTTTCATGCTATCATCATCTCCATAATGCGAAGTTATTCATCGTCAAAAAAAAACAGTCATTAGATGAAAACTGAAAAAACTAAGATTCATGCAGTGCACTTTATGTGATGTCGGTGCATGTTATGGTGCTCTGTTTTTTTGATTTTCATCTAATGACTGTGTTTTTTTAACGATAAATAACTTCACATCATGCAGATGATAATAGCATGAAAAAGTATTTCGACTGAGGCAAAACTGATCTCTGGGGCTTCATGCGTTTCCTGAAGATCACGGCTGGGTCACTATCCAAAAAAATTGTGATGAACTTCCTTGATATCACTAGAACGCACATTGTCACATTTGAGGACCTATTATGTTCCCTTAGCACAGCTAACTAGAATCGTCATACTTATACAAGTCGTTGAGAAATCCTGCTCCATGTGCACTCCGAACTCCATGCTGAAGTACATGATCGTAATTATCTTGATGGCATCTTTATTTTGAAAGATTCCGAGACTTACACTGAACTTTTGATGATATTCCTTTATATGTTACGCGAAAAGGGCGGTTGAATATTGGAAAACTGGAATAATCATTTTCCGCCTCAAGCAATCTATCGGCTTCGCATCATGCTTCGAATGCGAGATAAGAAACCGAAAAAAACAGTTTCGTCCAAAAATAAAAAAATGGAGTTGCCCTATTCGTCAAATTGTACAATACCAGCACTTTATAAATCATGGATCTGGGACTAGAGCTAGAACCGTGGGTTTGGTCTATCTAATAATAACCCCTTGATAGGATGGTTTGTTTTTGTTATGTTTTTACTAACCCGACCCTCCTTCGTTAGTTTGACTCTTAGGATGATTGAGGGAGGTGGGTATTATCTGAGGGAAGATTGGCGTAATTACCAATTCCAGCCCTTATTCTGCATCGTGGGCACTACCGATTTAGGATTCTCATAACGATCGAGGAGGCAGCGCTGGAGGGCCTGAGTATACCGAAGATCACCACTATTACCATCCTGCTCTTCAAGGTACCTTCGACCCATTGGAAGTAGTCGGCCACAACGTTCGTATTCAATGGAATAAAGGCACATTCGAGGGTTTTTGTAAATCATATTGTCCCAAACGTGGACGGCACATGATTGTATATGATGAGACCCACAGTAAGGAACCTGAATATGTAGAGTTAGGACCCGACGATCTCATATACCCACTGACACCAAGTATGACACGCAAAATCCCAATGTATCATGATGGATTTATTGACGACATGGGTGTAGTAACTGGATACAATGCGGAAGAACAGAACCACATTCTTACATATGGTGATGGAACAACTCGGCACCGGCGTGTTGATGAAGATGATGTCCTTGATTTAATCGATGATGACGACCTACTAGCAGATGAAACTATGAATAGGTTTCGATACCATTGTTTTTGCGCCATCAGAGGGCTTTTTAATGCTGACTGCAGAGACATACCGTACCGACCGGATGACATAGAATGGCAAATACTCATCTTATCGTCAGATCTCACACTCGATGCTGCGTTTTTATTTATCTTTATCGGTATCAAGATTATCAAATTACGGAGAGTATTTGTGTACTACGTCCACAGTCAAGCCTTTACCTTCATAGATGCCCTTGAAAGAGTCAACGAGACTCACGATAAACTTGACGACTTGCAAAAAATAAGAAAGTCTAATATGATGGGGAGACATGGTCCAGCCGCAATGCTTGCTGTTGCACGTGAACCGGGGGCAGTTGAGAAATTAAGGAAAATACCTATCAAGAAAATAACCGCGCTCCTCCACCGTTCCCAACCTTCGTATGCGTCCATGCTGGACATAAAAGAAGCCTTATATGAAACGGCTCCAGCTCTCTGTAACACAAACATCATTGGATACCCTAAACCAATGGGCCACACGCATTATGGAACCAACTGGGTGATTGGCTATTACCCTAGATTTGATGTTCTACGCCCTTTATTATTCGGCGGTGTGAAAGTTATGGTAACTGAAACAATGACGTGGGAAGAGGCGATCCTTATTGCGGGGGTACAAACCGGGTTTACAGTGAAGGATAATGGCCAGATCTCATCGGCAAAGGACCAACACAAGTGTCTCAACGACTTGATCCAGTACATGCAAAAAAACTACGCATCACCGTACGCTATGTTGTTGTCATTGGGGCTCCTAGAACTCAATATGCTGCTTTTTAGTATCATACTATGCATGGATATCAAACGGGGCCAATGATTCAGACCTGGCTTACTAACCGGATGTTCCCATACCTTGGGATATTAACCTCCTACAGGTTAAGGACGATTATCGCCGTTGTTTTACTCAGCGTATCTATGTTCATTTCATCTTCTACACGAGTAGCTAACATTTATTCTCTACCTCTGTTGCTTCTAGGTGGTCCTGCGGACGACGTCAAATCTGCCGCCAGTGTTCTTATACAGAGTACAATCCGTGGAGTACTTAGCCGAAAGCACAGAACAACTGCACAGAGAATGGTACGTGACCAGGTGCACAGAACTTTACTCCTTTGGTTGTAACTCACTTTAACGACCACATGATTAAACTTCCGTGTGTCCATTGAACGATGATATAGGGGATTGGCAACGCAATAAAGGTATTACTGAGCGGGCAAATACCGATGGGAGAACATACCGTTGACGTCCATATTGAGTCTACTGTCTACGATTTGAAGACGGAAATTGAAGACAAAATAGGGCTCCCCAGATGGCTGCTGATCTTGTACACGCAAATGGGTAAGGCGTTAGAAGATGCTGAGTACCTGTACATGTATACCTACAACGGGGTCGTACATGTTTTTGTAAAGCGAACAGACACTGCACCGAGGGGCGGTGTAAAGGTAAAGCGATCGCGAGGAAATGACAGCGCTTGTTCTAAATGCGGAAGAGTGTTTATGAACACTAGCGCTCTGCAGCAGCACTGGTCTAGGTGCACAATACCGACCGTTTCCATCAGTGCATCGTTACTTCAAGGATTTGCCACAAACGACAACGACCTCAGCCAAGATCATGAAGATAATGATGAGAACGCAGAAAACATGCATAATGATACGCCGACGCCGCTTGTGGATGATTGGTTGCATGATTACGCAGATATTCCTCTGGATCTGTCCGAGACACGAATAGAGTGGGACGCAGAAGAAGTCCACTGGAATCATGCTGTTGAGATTTTAAGTCAAGGACAGCCATTAGCTCGATATGAGCAGGTAATTTCTGAGGCATGTGATGGAAAAACTGACCTCCTCGTTACCAATCAGCTGATGGATAATCTAAACTTCGCGGAGTTAGCGAGCAAGTGGGGCTTCACACGACGAGAGAGCAAGGACTTAATTGATTTCATAAAGAGCGCAGAGACGGATCTGAGTGGGCTACACCATCCACGTTCAACAATTACAAGAGCTAAGAAGATGTTCGGTGACGTCGAATGGCAAAAGGAGCGGATTGAGCTGACTGATGGTAAGACAATGGGGTTATCGAAAGACAATTGGTACATAGACGTCGAATTTAGGTCCCTTGGATCCGCGATTAGTGAAGTGCTTGAAGCGGTAGGAAGTCGTGACACTGTAAAGTTACGCGCTGAGACGTCAACCGTCGGTATTTCTGAGGCGTGTCATTCTGATAAATTCAAGCGAACGCAGTCATTTCTTTTCGCTGATATTCAGGAGTCCGACTTCCCTGTTCAGCTCGTATTATTCATCGACGATTCACACTGTGATGTTCATGGTAATTTAGTTGCATGCCCAGTTATGATGACACTCGCTAATTTTACCTTGGAAACAATGGTTCTTGATGAAGCCAAAACCATCCTAATGTATATCCCAGTGATAACATCCAGTATTGCAGAAAAGGGCAAAGGGATGTCTAAAATCAAGACAACAATTAATGATCGATGCCTTGACATCATTTTTCGGCAAGTTGAGGCTACACAAAACGAGCCTCTCGCCTTGGTGCCTTTTGACGACAAAATGGTATATTATGCGAAGGTTGCTGTTCACTGTTTCGCTAACGATACGAAGGCTGCGAATGAGCTCTTACACCACAGTCTCGGCTGGAACTGTAAGAGGCCTTGTCGTATATGCTTGATATCGTTCGATGACTTACTAAAAGATCCAAAGACTGGCTTATTTCGCACCGCTGAACAAGATACAGCAGTGAGACTTCGAGCGAGCAAAGAAGAGCTGAAGCAAAACAGCATCAAAGGAGGGTATTGTCCTTTCGCAGCGCACCCACATGCAATGGGAGATACAAACGGGAAAGGAAAGAGCATCATGTTTCCCCCGGATGTACTGCATACACACGAAGGTGGTGAGCAGAAGGTAATGCTCTCTGTAGTAACCAGAACCTTATCATAGTGAATTCGCTGCCTCTTACACAGATGGTCTTAGTATGTTTTTTGTATAGTTATCGTGTCACAATACTCAAGACCCACTCAAGATCTTAAGAAAACATATCTCTGAGATATTACTCGTACGCCATGTAGATTGCAGGGCGCGCTTCTTTGGCACAAATCCCGAAGAAGAGCCGGAAAGCACTTGACCAGAAGATCCGTAGAATGAGCCCAACGCTGGGGCGTTTGAGTCGCTTTACTGACGCTGTGAAGCCATTCTGGGGGGGCTGTACAAACGCCTCACGAATGAACTCAACTGACTATCATAAACTAGCGCTTGTGGTGGCAATAGCGCTGGTTGAAGACAGGGAAATTGTACCTGATGGTAGAAAACGTAACAAAATAATACGGGGCCTGTTATGTAAACTACAACTCAGACTTCTGCTAAAAAAAAAACGCATCCGCCGATCGGACATCTCGGCACTCAAGGAGGCCTTAAAATTGGAAACGGAAACACACAAGCGCGCATTTAGAGCGCTGATACCAAGCGGCGATAGATATCCGAAAAGGCACCTCCAATACCATTATCCATTTTTCATCAAGGAACTTGGTCCTCTGGCAGTATTTGACACGGGGCATTTCGAACACGGACATATAACATGGGTGAAAAAGCCGTCACGGTCGACCCAACGGCAGATGAGAAAGCTCGTTCAGCAATTAACCGACTTAGCCAAAGAGAAGAGCATGTTAAAAAGGGCTTTGAAAATGGCACGGAAGTCTCATGCAGCTTCCAATGAAATGAAGAATAGTGAAAACGACAGAAACGTAATTTTCACTAGGGATCGAGTGTATGGAGAGATGTTTACGGTAGATGCTGGGACATGGAATGGACAAGGTGCTGCGTTATTTACAGATACCGGGAAGCTTGCTATCGAGGCCTTAAACCTGCGAGCAGATTCCCAGATTGAAGCTGCGGAAGCAGTAGGCGTTCTAGGTAGTAACGGCAGGATTAGCTGCCAGCCTAGTTGCACTTTGAAGAATGATGGGGAATCAATAACAGTACATGCAAGTGAAAAAATCCGAGACTGGGTGAATGTGGAGTTTGAAGGAGAGGGCCTTGGATCTTCGCTGGTTATCCCATCACAGCTCCTGGCATTTTTCACGGTTCAGGTCAAAGGGCAGAAGGTAATCTATGCAATTGTTCAGTGTTTAGACACAACAAAGATGAAAATCCGCAACCTACTGCGATTTCAAGAATCGAATTTAGCAGAGGACATATTCGTCATAGCACGGCAGAGCATTGTTTCAATCAGTCTTGTAATTGAAAATCCAAACAAAGCCCTGTCTCTTATACACATCTGACGCTGCCGACGAAGAGGATAG
>OJGM01000254.1_pt1 | contig 9194 bp, 1 predicted proteins | sample 1594611 | NCBI WGS metagenome assembly OJGM01 (sample SAMN05416713, study PRJEB24817) | seawater metagenome | isolation source: Sea water | place: Canada:Atlantic | collected 2013-07 | reverse complement strand
GCCTGACTCTGACTATGCAACTGATCATGCTGACAACGAATCTGATTCGCTCTCTGCATCACTCATATCACAACGCCATGGTGAACGTCAGTCTCAGACTACATTGCGTTTGACACGTGGTAACAATGTCCTTCCGGCGTTGTTCTTCACCCACTGTCTCTTGTGCTCGCATGCATGCAACGCTCCAACATGTCGCCATGCTGCTTACACTACCAATGATGTAACCTGGTTAGCTGCACTACTACACGATGATGACAACCGCGATTCTGTTCTCAATACCAGTATGGTTTCCGACGAGTCGGAAGGTGACACATCAGACGTCGGTACTGTAAGTAAAGCCACTCGTGGTATCGAACTCCCGCTCACCATCTCTGCTAGAACCAAGGTCACTCGTCTTTCCAAGTCTGATTGGCCACCGTTGTACAGCCCGGACACAGCTGAGTATAGAAACGCAGTCGACCGTGCTGCCAAGTATCACAACATCTTTCACCACAGCCCCGAACATATGGAGAAGAACATTTCTATCGGTCTCGGACACGGCTGTAAACCAGGTGACTCACGGTATGTTCCTGAATGTGGCGTCTGTCTCCGTACTGGACTAGATCGTGTACCCCGTCACCACACATCACGTGAGGTGTCAACGCGCACTGACAAGACTCTGCCTGGTGAAAAATGGATGCTTGATGGAAACGACACGACTGTGTACGATCTTTGGGGAAACTACAGAAGCACTATCAACTTCGTGGGTTCTGTCAGTTTTTATCGTATCTCCGTTCCGGTTCGAACGGCGAATGCAGCTGAATTTCTGGATGCACTTCGGTACGTCGTCAACTTCACTAGAATGACAACTGGCAACAATGCCAAAGTATTTTATAGCGACTATGCTACTTCGTACATGTCTGATCGAGTCACTGATTACTTGGCACACAACAAGATTCAATTGGAAGTTGTGCCTCCGTACGTGCACCATCTGAACGGGCATGCAGAAGAAATGGTTCACTCGCAGACGAAAGGAATGCGAGTGCGCCTGCCTTCCCTCAAGGGTGTTGACGTCAAGGGAGTTCCCATTCGCGATTACGAGCGTTATTGGGTGTTTGCTAACGAACACATGATTCAGTGTCACAACAATAGTAACTACTCATCCCTCGAGCGACTGCATGGACACCCAATCACCCCTCGACAGGCGTTCTTCAGTGATCCTGGAATCAAACCGGTTCCCATCCGTGCGTTTGGTGAGCTCTGCTATGTCATTATGCAGAAAGACAAGCGACAACACAAATTGCACGATACTGCTGAGCGCTGTCGGTACCTCTTCAACTCCGGTTTCAATCCAATCAGTAACGTACTGGTTGATTGTCCACGTGCACATGTAGTACTGCGCCCGAACGGTGAAATTTGCGTCACATCTCGGATCGTGTTCCCTCATGGCAAACTCCCTGGCTCTCGCAGTGCTGCGCCACACGAACCAACACCAACTTCTTCTTCTGATGACACGGCCGCTGACATCACCAACCGTCGCGATGACGAACCCGACGAAACTTCTCCGTCGGAATCTGAACACATACGCACGGAGAGACTTCGCTCAACCGTGCTGAGAGATCGTGCTGGTGACATGGATTCGTCGTTCGATGCAGCTCCAACGAATTCTGCTCCAGCTCCTACTTCGACTACTACTCGCACAGCTGCCGCGATTTCTTCATCACCGTCTCAACACACGCCAGTCGCCGTGAGTACTCCATCTGGCGTCAACGACGACGATGTGCTTGATACTTCCACGCCCAGCGTGCCACACCAGACAACAATCGTCCCGGCTTCAGTCGCTGGGGGGGCTTCTTCTTCTGGGGGAGCTTTGTCTGGTGTCACAACCGTCACACCACCAACTCGAGAAATGCCGAAGGCTGATTTCTTTGTCGGAAAACCATTCCCCATCCGTTGGGATCCGGCCAAAGCTAAGCGGCCAGGCAGCCTTTCTGGTGAGCAGTATCAAGTATATAGTAAAAGTTCTACTATTGGAGAAATGATGGCACAAGGAGGACGTCGCCATTTCGACAACGACGTCAGACGTGGTATCTTCTCGTTTACTGAGTCTCCTTGGCGTGACCTGCAGCATCGTCTTCAAACTGATCATGTCGACGAGGTACGTGCACAGCGCACTCGCATTCGCTCGCACGTACACGTCTCGGATCATGGGGGGGTATCTACATCAAATTCAAATTCAATGCCTCTGTCACACCAAGAACAGCACGAACAACTCTATCATCTTCTTGATACTTGCGACTTCTCAGTACTTAACAAGTTTGACGAAAAGCTACATGCAGCCAACGCTGATATACTTCGTATTTGTGTCGACGACTACCGTGGCGTCGAACAAGAGTTTACAAGTGTCTTTGGTCTTGACTCTCGTGCTAAGGAAGACAAGTATTGCCACAAGCTGCCATTCACCGACGTAGACGGCAGTTGCAGCATTGACCCAAACGAAACGCTTGATGACATGGTATCGTTTTGGCTGACAGACGACAGTGTCAGTGAAATCGTCCTTAGGCTTGAAACTCGTAAAGGTATTGACGATGTTCCATTGAACAAACACTCATCTTCACGACACAACCGTGAAGGTGCCCCTGCACCGTCGTATATTCTCAAGCCGGAGGATATTCAAGTTGATGAGTTTGTTTTGCCTGCACTGCGCGATTACGTCGGTGACGACCGAGAACAAATGAAGCAAGCTGTGATCAAGGAAATGCGTGACTTGTGCTCACTTGGCACATTATGCTGGGAGAAGATTCCAGACAATCGGCGCGCTATCAGCAGTAAGGTCGTTCTCAAGCTAAAGTACAAAGCTGACGGAACTCCGGACAAACATAAAGGACGTTTGGTTGCTCGAGGATTCGAGAGTAAACCTGGAGTAGATTTCTTCGGCACCTTTGCGCCAATGGCTAATCTCACTACTGTTCGCACACTGTTTGCTATAGCTGTTCACACCATCGGCAGTGATGGAAAATCTCTTCCCATCATACAAGCGGACATTCCGCAGGCATTTCTGCAAGCTGAAATCGACGTTCCACAGTACATCATGCTGCCAAAAGGTATCACAGTGAACCCAGTCTACACCGCACTCGACACAGCTGACTGGGACAACCGAATTGTGAGACTATTACGGAGCTTGTACGGTTTGAAAAGTGCACCACAGATTTGGAACAAGATGCTGAATGAAATTCTGGTTGATGATCTTAAACTGAAACGTGCTGCGTCTGACTCTTGCTTGTACCATTATCGCGATGATGATGGCTGGATTTTGCTATGCACTGAAGTAGATGATTTGGTCATCACAGGAACCAACGAGAAGAAGATTGAGTCCATTCGGCAGTATCTGTTCAAACGGTTTGAGAAAAGCGGCATGAAGGATTGGGGTCCCATCAAATCGTTCCTTGGCATTAACATTGCCTATGATCGTGAGGCAGGTCGACTTGAAATGGATGTCGCAGACAAGATCAAGAAGCTCTTCGAACAGCACCCAATTCTGTGGCGAGCTCGACCGAAACGAACTCCTCTCCCTCCTGACGGCCCTCTTCCAACTAACTACGTCTATTCGTCAGAAGAACGGAATTACTTGCGGTCTTATCTCACAGAACACTACGCCAGTATCGTCGGAGCACTGATTTACTCGTGCATCACATGCCGTCCTGACATTGCGTTTGCTATTGGAAGAACTAGCCGAGGCATGCACAACCCTACCGAAGAACATGTACGGCAGCTGGAGCATCTGGTCGGATACATGCGTAACTTTCCACACCTCAAACTGATTTATCATCGTGGAGGAAGCGCAGTTGCTGATCATCTTTCTCATCTGTCTGAAAAAGATACTGCTCTGACTAGTTTGAGCTCAAGGAAGTTTCGTGATGGTAACAGTGACCCGATGGACCCTGCCTTTGGTATGTCTGACTCTGATTATGCCGGATCAGCCACTCCAGGGCGCAAGTCTATTTCTGGCTACTGTTTCTTCGTATACTGCAACCTTGTCACATGGAAATCCAAGCTTCAGCCTCTCACCGCAGGATCAACTCATGAAGCTGAACTGATATCCATGAGCTTTGCAGCTGATGAAGCCGTGTGGATTCGTCGTCTTCTGCTGGAAGTCGGATTCGCCATTCCCGGTGTTCATCATATTCGTTCTCGCACTGACGACGATGACGACGATGTGTTTCCTTCCGTAGAAACACAGACTGAATCTTGGGTTGCATCCATGCGCCCTACATGGTTGCTGGGTGATAATCAGTCGGCCATATTCACGGCAGGTAATCCGGAAACGTCTCAACGGTCCAAGCACTTAGAGATTCGCTGGTTTCGCATCCGTGACTACATTCGCGATTTGACTTTGCGAGTTCGGCACATTCCAACCCAACACAACATAGCAGACTTCTTCACTAAGTCGTTGCAAGGGATGGACTCGTTCGACAAGCATCGCCAGTCCCTTATGGGTCGGCAGGACTTCTCTCCTTGGAAGTCTATTCCGGAATCTGAGGCTTAGTTCTCAGTGTAGTTGTTTCATTGGTTTGTGATCTGGCACATCGCATCTCAAGAGTCTCAACATTTTATGTTACTACGAAGCTACTGTGCTCCAATCATGGGGGAGTGCAGAAAGCTAGACACTGAGCCTTTAGGCTCCCTAGGAACCTTGAGGGTTGTTGGTCTTGTGGTTGTGTGTGTGGTTGTCTGTATGTGAGTGCAGCCAGCCAGAGACGCAGCCAGCCAGAATTGCGGCAAGAGTCCAACACGAGAGAAACGGCAGAAAGTGACTTTACGTCACATTAGTTTCTCCCTCCCTTGGGGACAAGTAAAGTACAGCAGGCTACGACCACGCAGCCTCCGCCCGCGCCCGTCCTAGCACGGCCGGCGTTTTAGTCTTGGTTGGTTACCTGGAGACTCACCGCCGGCATCCCTTTACATTGTCGCAGGTGTGGGTCCCTCGGCGGACTTGCTAGGACGCCTCTCTTCTTGGCTCTCGCTCTTGACGCGATTGAGTTTATCCTCCTGTTTCTTCTGTCTCAGGGGGGGGGGGTGTGCCACTGCTAAGGCCCGGCACTTAACCCTTACAACACAAGAAGGAGGACATCACAACACCTCTGCAGCTTCATCATGGACGCTGCCACAATCACTGCTCTTCTAACTGGACTTGGTGGTCAGATCGCTACTGGCATCAATCAAGCTCTGGTCAACGGCAACAATGCCGGTCGAGAGGGCAACGGTCCTCCCGGTAGACCGCCGGATTTCTCGGATCGACATCGACCAGACACGGCTGCACAGATTCTCAAATCACAACAGTCTGCCTTTGATCATGTTATGGAGAACAGAGCAGACCCTGATTCTCAGACAATCACCGCTTTCATCCAGTCGGTCGAAGAGAAGCTCACTTCTGAACATTGCAAGAATGTCTTTAAATTCAGAGGCTATCAGTCGTACATCCGCCAATCCAATGATCTGATCAATGCATGCGACGCAGCGACTGAAAGAGCAATGCTTGCTCTAGTGAACGCAACCACTGACGGCTGTTTGGCTGGGAACTTTGTTCACTTCGGCGGCAACATGGCACAAGACGACCTCGGAGATCGTCAACCCATGTACTTCGACGGACGAACCGTTCTCCCAGGACGTGCTCTTGTCACGCAGCGGAAGAAGGACCTTCGTCAGCTCTTCGGTCTTGAAGAACAATCAGTCATTATTCGAGAATACAATTCAGCTTTGTTCGAGTCTTGCTACGCCGTCACTGGCACTGAGGCTGACTACCGTTCTAACGCTCGTCCGGCGCCCGCACGCCCTACAATCGTTCTCAATGATCGTCATCCGTCATTTGTGACTTTGATGGAAATACTTGACTGGCGGTCCCGTGCTGCAGTTCACATCGCAGCTGATGCTTTCGTCCCACTTCGAGTTGGTGCTAGAGCCGCAGGTCGACCGAGAATCACACTCGTCGGCGCCGCATCGACTGTGGCGGAAGATCAAGCGCTCGTCATTGCCTTTGCGTTCGCCTCGCCGGTTGCAAAGAACGAGCTTTATCATGCCTTTCATGCGGCAAATCCGTCCACCATCATGCCGGTCTATTTCGGACGCAACGACGCACCGACCGCTGACGATTGGAAAAGCGAGCCTCTTCAGTTCCCAGTTATTCCACCACTCTTTGGCAACATCACTATTCGGTTTCACGGACGTCTCTACGATGGACCGACGGTTCGAATGATTCAAGATCCCGCAGCCGTGCGGCGTTATCCAGTGCTGCCACAGTTCGACAGCAATGATCCGACAGGATGCTTCGTTCCGGGACGTGCAATGACTGAACGAGAGTACCAAACGCACGATACCGCAATGCTGTCACTCATCAAGATAGGGTTCGAACAGCGCAAAACGGGTCCAACGACAGAGAAGAAGGCTGAGCTCTCAGGATGGTCAGATGTCACTGCTATTGACTCCACGTTGTGCTTTTGGGCAACTCACGAAGCTGTCCGTATCATGAAAAAGCATCACATGGAAAACTTTGGCACTTGGGAGTCAACACTTCGTGATCACATTTATCACATCCAACTGCACCGTAATGTTCGAGTCACACTATTTTTAGAGTCCATTAACAAGGCTCAGTTGCTGCTCGACGACCTCGGAGCTCCTCGTGTTGACGACGCCACCGTCTACAATCTCGTCGTGTCACAGTACTTGAAACTCTATTTGAAAATCAACCCACGTACTGACACTGACCTGTTGACCATGCAGTACCACAAGCGCGCAGTTATCTATCGGCAACGCTACGATCAAACCGAACCATTGGATGCCACTGATGTCGAAGAGCATCGTCGTACCGGTCGTCACCGTACAGTGGCTTTCATGCGTGATTGGAAAAACTTGGACGCAATCAAGCAAGCGGCTAAGCGCGATGAGGAATTGTGTACCGACGAAGCCTCTTCACTTCCGAAGTACTTCGCCGAGTACGATATTGAGTCACAACAGCCGCGCAGTGGGCATGCCAAGCCGAAAATCGCACATGTTAAGGTCACCGAAACTGGTGATTTTGAGTCAGCTCTTTCTCTCATGTCGGACATTCTCGACGGTTCGCCCTCAGACGACGTCTTCGAAGCTGTGTCTCAAATTCAGCAAGAGCTGCTACTCAACGGTCCACCGCCGCAGTCACTTCGAGGTGGTCCTGGAGGCAATCGGCGCTTTGCTATGGCTCCACCTGGTGCTCGACCGGGTCCGCCTACTTCTCGGCTTGGTGCCAACTCGCTCGGCGCTCGTGCAAATCGGCCTTACTACGACGGTATGCACCCTTCAGTTCGTGGGGGGGGGGTAACAGCTCAAATTCAACGAATTCGTTCAGGTCGAACTCGAACGACAAGCCGCTTCGTATGGCCGACGTTGCAAGCAAACTGCGATCTAGTTCCAGTCCACCGGCTCCGAATGCTCGTCCCGACGCTATGCGTGCTCGACAGCAGCAACAGAATCGTCGCCCGACAGACACTCGTCCACCGACCAGTCTCATGCAAGAGCTTCGCCGTAAGAACGAGCTCGTCAATCGGTTTCAGTCGGAAGCCCTCGAACTCGCATCGAGTGGTAGTGCCTCTACTGAGAAAATGGCCTCCATTGAACAAAAGATGCGCAAAGCAGTTGAGATTCAACAAGAGATCATGGTTGCCGCCACTGGCGACTACACCGACGACGAAGGCTACCAGACAGCCGACGACGGTGATTTCGACGATGCTGACCGTGATGCTAGCCGTGCTGCGCACGTTCTTAGCACTCTCATCGACGATCGGATCCCAGCTGATGAAATAGAAGAAAAGCTTTCGAGACTATCTTGTTTGGCTATTTCACTCGACGCACTTGATCACACCGAACATTGTGAAGTCGTATTGAACCTTGTGAATGAAATGTGCGTTCTCATGGATACGTGCGCCACACGTTCCATTCAAGGTGATTTCAAGAACATCGTCTGGTCCAAGAAACTGCGAGTGCCAGTCAGCGTAGCTCAAGGATCTCAAGATGCAGAGGCATCCGCCGAATACATCGGTGTTCGAGAAACATTTCATGTTGTTCCTGGTACGAACATTGCAATGGGCAAACAAGATCTCACTTTGATCTCGACGTCGTTTCGGAAGGGTCTTTACATCGAAGGAATGACTCCGACGTACAACCGTGGTCTCGGAACCGGCCCTACGTGTGACTACCTTTACAACATGAACGCGCATAATCCGCAGAAGAACTACAACGACGCTTCACCCGAGTTCAAGGCACAGTCGGTACCACTGAAAAAGCTGAGGAATGGTCTTCCCTACAGTCTCGTCATCGGCAAAGACTCTGCCATTGCACAAGGCTATCAGCTGATTGACTTCATCACACTTCAGTCGTATGACTCTGATGAAGCAATGCAATCACTCCTACGGGACATGGGCACACACAAAGATGAGAGCTATTTTATCGACGCAATGTTGATGCTCTCTTCATCAAAATCTCCTGACGAGTGGGGCTCAGTGGCTCATGGTACCACTAAGTCCCCAGCGTGCTCTTTTCCTCCCAGGCAAGTTAATCCTGTTAATACTGTTTCCCCTCCAAAAAGGAGCAGTAAGTTCGTGCACTCTGCCTTGCCCACAGTGCAAACCAATGACGACGACTTCTTCGATTGCAACGACGAACCACTTCATGTACACTTCGAAGATGTACTCGAAGCAGAGACACCAGATCCATACTTCTCGGCAAACTTTGAGGTGTTTCACAGTGCACAAGACACCGTCGACACGCCGTCGTCTCAGTTCAGCTCGAAAGCATCAAAAACCCCAGAGGCCAGCTCTTTGAGAAAACTTGCTGCTTCAGTTGGATCGATGCTCACACTGGTCTCTCTCTGCTATGGTATTACGTCGGAGAGTCTCATGCAGCATTCGTCACTGTCAGTTGAAGACCGACTTCCATTTCAGGTAGTCGGTGGCTGTGAGTCAAACCCGACTCTCAGAGCAAGGTTTGAAGAGTTAAATCCAAATGCAGTTTCTCATTCTGATATGTTCACTCTTGTCGACGACATTTCATCGGATGATTCAGTTCGAGAAAAGTTTCGTTCAGACATCGTCATGATCACTACGCCGTGCATCAACAAGACGGTGCTCAAGGACTACAATCTGTCTCTTATACACATCTCCGAGCCCACGAGACTCCTGAGCATCTCG
>OJGM01000244.1_pt1 | contig 9317 bp, 8 predicted proteins | sample 1594611 | NCBI WGS metagenome assembly OJGM01 (sample SAMN05416713, study PRJEB24817) | seawater metagenome | isolation source: Sea water | place: Canada:Atlantic | collected 2013-07 | reverse complement strand
GCTCAGGAGTCTCGTGGGCTCGGAGATGTGTATAAGAGACAGTAAATGACCCAATCGGGCAGCTTTCTAAATCAGGCAACTGGTTTGAAAACTTAAAATCTGATATAGAAAACTTAAATAAAATTCTCGTTTCTGGAAACGAACTTAAAGGAGTTGTTTCGGTAGATTTAGGAATATTTCAAAATGCAGGTAGTAGCATGGTACAACAGTTAGCCTATACCCTAGCCCATGTGAATGAATATTTAAACCTGTTTAACAGTAAACCTATAAAGTCGATTGTATTTAAAGTGTCGGTAGGAGGTAATTACTTTTTTGAAATTGCAAAAATTCAAGCGCTTAGACTGTTATGGCAAAGTCTAACCAAAGACTACGGGGTGTCAATTGAATGCCATATAATTAGTCAACCAAGCAAGCGTAACAAAACAATTTACGATTATAATACTAATATGTTACGCACAACTACCGAATGCATGAGCGCAATATTAGGCAGTTCGGATACTATTATCAATATGCCCTATGACCACCTCTACCACAAAGACAATGAATTTGGAGACCGGCTATCTAGAAATCAATTATTAATTCTTAAAAATGAAAGTTATTTTGATGTAGTTTCTAACCCAACAGAAGGTGTTTATTACATTGAAACTCTTACAAAAGGACTCGCTCAAAAGGCCTTGGAGTTATTTAAAGATATTGAAAAAGAAGGAGGCTACTTAAAACTATTAAAAGAAGGCATTATCCAGCGTAAAATTAAAGCACATGCACTAAAAGAACAACTTTCTTATGATGAAGGAAGCGAAGGACTTTTAGGAACACATTTTCAAGAAAATACTTCTGATAAAATGAAAGCTGAATTGGAGCTATACCCATTTGTAAAACAAAATATCAGAAAAACTCTTTTAGAACCAATAGTTCCAAGACGAATTACAGAAAAATTGGAACAAAAACGGCTAAAGGATGAGTAGAAAAAATATCCAACATATCGTACTTGAAGGTTTAAAGTCAAAAAATACTGAAAAAGTCAACTTTAACACTGCAGAAACTATTGACCTCAAATCTCGCTATTCCAAAAGCGACATAGAAAGCTTAGAGCACTTGGACTTTCCAGCTGGAAAAGCACCATTTCTAAGAGGCCCTTACAGCACTATGTATGTTCAACGTCCTTGGACTATACGTCAATATGCTGGCTTTTCAACAGCTGAAGATAGCAATGACTTTTATAAAAGAAATTTAAAAGCGGGACAAAAAGGTTTGTCTGTAGCATTTGACCTTCCGACACACAGAGGCTATGATAGTGATCACGATCGTGTCGTTGGAGATGTAGGGAAAGCTGGAGTTGCTATCGATTCCGTTGAGGATATGAAGCTCCTTTTTAATGAAATTCCATTGAACAAAATGAGTGTTTCAATGACTATGAATGGAGCTGTTTTACCTATTATGGCCTTTTATATTGTAGCAGCTCAAGAACAGGGTGTTAAACTGGAAGATTTAAGTGGTACAATTCAAAATGATATTTTGAAAGAGTTTATGGTAAGGAATACCTATATATACCCTCCAGAGGACTCCATGAAAATTGTATCAGATATTTTTGAATATACGAGTAAGCACATGCCAAAGTTTAACAGCATTAGTATTTCAGGCTACCACATGCAAGAAGCAGGTGCCACCGCCGATATTGAATTGGCTTACACATTGGCAAACGGACTTGAATATATTCGTAAAGGACTAAAGGCAGGGCTGGATATTGATACTTTTGCTCCACGTTTATCCTTTTTCTGGGGAATTGGAATGAATCATTTTATGGAAATTGCCAAACTAAGAGCTGCACGTATGTTATGGGCAAAAATAGTTAAGGAATTTAATCCGAAAAATCCTAAATCTCTCGCTTTAAGAACCCACTGTCAAACAAGCGGATGGAGCTTAACAGAGCAAGACCCATTTAATAATGTAGCACGGACTTGTATTGAAGCAACTGCAGCTATTTTTGGAGGCACCCAAAGCTTACACACAAATGCCCTTGATGAAGCCATCGCATTACCTACTGATTTTTCAGCAAGGATTGCAAGAAACACACAACTGTATTTACAAAAAGAAACTAAAATAACTAAAACAGTTGACCCTTGGGCAGGAAGTTACTACATAGAAAAACTAACTCACGAAATTGCCGAAAAAGCGTGGAGTCATATTGAGGAGGTGGAATCCTTAGGGGGAATGACTTCCGCCATTAAATCAGGCGTACCAAAACTGAGAATTGAAGAAGCTGCAGCCAGAAAGCAAGCGAGAATAGATTCAGGTCAAGACATTATAGTGGGGGTAAATAAGTTTCAATTAAAAACCGAGGACCTATTACACATTTTAGAAGTGGATAACGAACTTGTAAGAGCCCAACAAATTGATCGATTAAAGCATATAAAGTCAACTCGAGATATAAAAAAGATAAAAAATATTTTAGAAAATTTAACAAAAGCTGCTTCAGATGGCTCTGGAAATTTATTAGCTTTAGCAGTAGAGGCTGCCCGTTTACGTGCCACGCTAGGCGAAATTAGCGATGCATTAGAACAAAAATTCGGGAGATATAAAGCAGAAACTAAAACCTTTTCAGGCGTGTATAGTAAGGAAATAAAAAATGATGTATCATTTGAAAAAGCTAAAAAATTAGCGGATCAGTTCTCAAAAAATGAGGGCAGACGTCCTCGAATTATGATTGCAAAAATGGGACAAGATGGCCATGACAGAGGTGCAAAAGTTGTAGCCACAGGCTATGCCGACCTAGGATTTGATGTGGATATTGGTCCCTTATTTCAAACAGCTGAAGAAGCTGCTAAGCAAGCAGTAGAAAACGATGTTCATATCTTAGGAGTATCCTCATTGGCGGGAGGACATAAGACCTTAGTGCCAAAAGTGATTGACGCACTCAAAGCCTATGGAAGAGACGATATTATGGTAATTGTGGGAGGAGTAATTCCTAAACAAGACTATCGCTATTTGTTTGACGCAGGGACTATTGCTGTATTTGGACCAGGAACAAAAATTAGCGATACTGCAATTAGCGTGTTAGAAATTCTAATAAATTAAATAAATCATATCCAATTCTTTTTAAAAGTAAGTTACATATAAAATTACAGGACTGATTTGCAACAGTAAAATACCCAAAAAATAGTTATACAAAAAGATTGAAATTATCTCAACTATATTTTAATAAAAAAGGATTAAAAAAATTATTACTACACTTGTTAAATTCAGTTTAAAAATTGGTAAAAATCTTAACTAATTTGAGTTTTTTTCTTGCTAAATAATCGTATTTTTACACATATAACATTTCAAATAATGGGTAAACTAGTTGCTGTTGCTAATCAAAAAGGAGGTGTCGGTAAAACCACTACTACGGTGAATCTTGCCGCTTGCCTTGGTGCTTTAGATAAAAGGGTTTTATTGATCGATGCTGATCCTCAAGCAAATGCTTCTTCTGGTTTAGGGGTTGATGTTGACAATATTGAACTAGGAACTTATCAGCTCTTAGAACACAATTGTACTGCAAAAGAAGCGATACAAAAGACCTCTGCAACCAATGTTGATATAATCCCAGCTCATATAGACTTAGTCGCAATTGAAATTGAATTAGTTAATATGGAACAACGTGAGTACATGTTGAAGCAAGCCATAGAACCTATCAAAGAGAACTATGATTTCATTCTTATTGACTGTGCTCCGTCTTTAGGCTTACTGACGTTAAATGCGCTTACAGCAGCTGACTCCGTAATAATCCCTATACAATGTGAATACTTTGCTCTTGAAGGACTAGGTAAATTATTAAATACAATTAAAAGTGTTCAAAAAATACATAATAAATATTTAGATATTGAAGGGTTACTCCTAACAATGTATGACTCTAGGTTACGGCTGTCAAATCAAGTAGTTGAGGAGGTTCAAAATCATTTCTCAGAAATGGTTTTCAAAACCATCATACAGCGAAATGTTAAACTCGGTGAAGCCCCAAGCTATGGTGAGAGCATAATTTATTATGATGTAAATAGTAAAGGTGCCACAAATTACTTAAGTTTGGCTAAAGAAATTATCAGTAAACAGTAATATAATGGCCAAAGCTATTAAAAAACAAGTCTTAGGACGTGGTCTTGCAGCTCTATTGCAAGACTCAGAAACAGACCAATCTAAAAAAGAAAGCCTAATAAAGAGTCCTCAAGCAGGAACTATAGTTGAGTTAGAACTTGAACTTATAGAATTAAATCCTTTTCAACCAAGAACACAATTCAAAGAAGAAAGTATTCGCGATCTAGCAACGTCAATACAAGAACTTGGAGTCATACAGCCGATAACAGTTCGCAAAACAACGGACACTAACTTTCAGATAGTTTCTGGTGAACGCCGTTTAAGAGCGACAATATTACTAGGGTTAAAAACAATCCCTGCATACATAAGAATTGCTAATGACCAAGAAGCTCTAGAAATGGCGTTAGTTGAAAATATTCAACGTCAAGATTTAGATCCAATTGAAATTGCTTTAAGCTATCAGCGCTTAATGGATGACGTAAAGCTGACTCAAGAACAAATGAGTCAACGAGTCGGAAAAAAACGTTCGACTATTGCAAATTATTTGAGATTATTAAAACTAGAGCCCTTAATTCAAACAGGAATGCGAGACGGTTTTATTTCAATGGGGCACGGAAGGGCGATCATAAACGTTAATTCTCACTCTGATCAAATTAAAATATATAAGGAGATTCTGTCAAAGAAACTTTCTGTTAGAGCAACTGAAAATATAGTAAAAGACTACAACAATCCTAAAGTTCTAAAAACACCAACAACAAATGACCTTCCAGAATTTGTGAAAGATGGCGTCCCAAAAATCGCCGCCTATTTTGGACACAAAATCAATGTAAAAATGGATAAAAATGGAAATGGAAAAATTCTAATTCCTTTTCATTCTAAAGAAGACTACGTCCGAATCTTAAAACTATTAAAAAGTGATTCATAATTATTATTTATTCTTAATATTTATCACTTACTCATGGTCGAACTTTGCTCAAACGCCAATAGAGACTAAGATTATAATTGAACAAAAACAACCCGTTAGCTATAAAATTGATCCATTATCTCCTGCTAGAGCCGCATTCTATTCCGCAGTTATTCCTGGACTAGGACAAGCTAGAAATAAAAAATACTGGAAAATTCCAATTGTATATGGTGCAATAGGAACCGGGATCTATTTTTATTTAGATAATAATAAGGTTTTTAAACGCTATAGAAATGCATACAAAAGGAGATTAGCAGGTTTTACTGATGATGAGTTTTATGGTCTAAACAGTACCCCTATTTTATCTAATGAAGCACTGATAAGAGCTCAAGAAACTTTAAGGCGAAATAAAGAATTGTCGCTTTTAATTACTATTGGATTGTATGCCTTAAATATAATAGATGCAAATGTAGATGCCCATTTGTTACAATATAATATGGATACCAATTTAGCCGTGAAACCATATCTTGATTTTGACACTCCCGATAATTCAGTGCAACTTGGATTGTCCTTAAATATTAAATTTTAATATGAAAATAGCACTACTAGGATACGGAAAAATGGGAAAAGTGATAGAATCTATTGCGCTAAGCCGTGGACACGAAATAACTTTAAAAATTGATAAAGACAGCGGAAATTATGATCTTAATTCAGTAGATGTAGCAATCAATTTTAGTACACCAGAATCAGCTGTTGAAAACATCCGTAAAGCACTCGTGAATAATGTACCTATTATTTCTGGTACTACGGGCTGGCTTTCAGAACTAGAATCTATTGAAGCGCTTTGTAAAGATAAGGGAGGTGCATTTATTTATGCTTCTAATTTTAGTTTGGGAGTCAATATTTTTTTTGAACTCAATAAGTCTTTAGCTAAAATGATGAAGAATTTTATTGACTACAATGTAGAGCTTGAAGAAATTCATCACAAACAAAAACTAGACGCTCCTTCGGGAACCGCAATTACGCTAGCTGAAGGTGTTATAGAAAACAGCGATTATAATTCTTGGGAATTAGCACCAGCTAAAGACTCAAAAAAGTTAAAAATTATTGCGAAAAGGTATGATAATGTACCTGGCACACACACCGTGAATTACAACTCTAATATTGATCAAATTTCACTCACACACACTGCTCACAACAGAAAAGGGTTTGCATTAGGCGCGGTCGTAGCTGCAGAATGGATTATTGGCAAAAAAGGGGTTTATACAATGAATGACGTCTTGAATATTAAATAACAAACTCTAACTGTAATAAAAGCAGTTAATTAATAAAAAAAATATGGATTTAGTACAGTGGCTTATATTTTTCATGGTGATTCAATTGATACATGGGCTTGGAACTTGGAAATTATACGTAAAGGCAGATCGAAAATCTTTCGAAGCTTTTATTCCGATTTACAACGGCCTAGTTTTAATGAAGATTATAAACCGACCTAGCTGGTGGGTCGCCCTTCTATTTATCCCTGTAATTAATGTAATAATGTTAATTATTATATGGGTTGAAACTGCTAGAAGTTTTGGGAAAAACAATTATATAGATACCATTTTGTCAGTATTAACTTTAGGCTTTTATTCCTATTACCTTAATTACTTCACTGACGTAAAGCATATTAAAGATAGAAGTTTGATTCCGAAGTCAAGTTCTGGAGAATGGGTGAGCTCAATATTATTTGCTATTGTTGCTGCGACTATAGTACATACTTATTCTCTTCAACCTTATGTCATCCCTTCTTCTTCACTAGAAAAATCGTTATTAGTTGGTGACTTTTTAATTGTGAGTAAAATGCACTACGGTCCAAGAATTCCAATGACTACAGTGGCCATGCCAATGGTTCACGACACAATTCCAATTTTAAATAAAAAATCCTACCTCTTTAATGACCGGATTGAAGAAAATAAAACGTCTTGGATAAATAAACTACAACTACCCTACCTAAGAATTCCAGGATGGGAAACTATCAAACGAAATGAGATCGTAGTCTTTAATCAGCCAGCGGATACGCTGCAAGATATGAATGACTTTACTCCTGATAGAAACTACTACAAGCCAATTGACAAAAAAACAAATTTGGTAAAACGTTGTGTAGCAATTGCTGGAGACACCTTAGAGATTAGAGAGGGGTATGTCTATATAAACGGCATTCAAAACACGCTTCCTTACCGTGCAAAATTACAGTTTAGCTATGAAGTCACATTAAAGCCGGGTAAATCATTCGAAAGGAGTATTATTGAGCAATTAAAGACAAGATATGATATTACAGATGGTATTTACCAATCGGGAAATAAAATAATTATTCCTGCTGCATCAGATGAAGCTGTGAGCGTATTTAAAAACCACCCAAGTGTTGCTAGTATTGATAAATACATTCAACCCAAGGGAGAGCGAGATGCATTAAAATTTCCTCAAGACCCTAGTTACGATTGGAATCGTGATTTTTTTGGTCCGCTATATATCCCTGAAAAAGGAAAAAGTATGACTGTCAGCTTAAATAACATTGCCGTTTACAAACGACTCATTACAGAATATGAAGGAAATAAATTAGCAGTAAAAGGTAATCAAATATTCATAAACGGAAAATTAACTGACTCCTACACATTTAAACAAAACTATTATTGGATGATGGGTGATAACCGTCACAATTCTATTGATGCACGTAGATGGGGCTTTGTGCCGTTTAATCATGTGGTAGGAAAACCAGTATTCATTTGGATGAGCTGGAATACTAACGGTAAAGGTTTTGATAAAATACGTTGGGAGCGTCTCTTTTCCACAGTTCATCCTGATGGCGAACGCACTTCTTATTTCAAACATTTCTTAGTTCTATTAGTCTTCTGGTATGGATATCGTAAATGGCGCAAACGAAAAAATAAATCTGTCTAATTCAAGTGTATGACACTACTTTACCCGACGTATTTTCCAAACATAATTTCATATATAGTAATGGCGCATGCTGAAAAATTAGTGTTTGAGGTGCAGGATTCTTACCAGAAACAAACTTATAGGAATCGCTGCTACATATGTGGGGCCAATGGAAAGTTAGGGTTGCACATACCTGTCAAATACTCACAAAAAAATAGACAAAACACTAGCGAAATCTTGATTGACAATTCTAGTAACTGGCAATCTATACATTGGAAGTCATTAGAAAGTGCTTACAAAACATCCCCTTATTTTGAATATTATCAAGATGATCTTGTTTCTCTATTCACAACAAAAAAAGAATCTCTGTTAGGGTTCAATCTTGAATGCATTGAAATTATAAATAGTTGCTTAAATTTAAGTATCAAATACTCAAAGTCGTTAGAGTTTAACAAAGAAAAACAACAAAAAGAATATCGGTATTTAGTAAATGCCCGAAAAGAAAGTGAAATCAAAATAAATCCGTACATACAAGTGTTCCAAGAAAAACACGGTTTTATAAACAACCTTAGTATTTTAGACTTACTATTTAACGAAGGTCCAAATGCAAAGTCTTATATACAGATACAAGCTTTAACGTTTTAATCTTCTAGTGTAAACTCTGACATAATTGGAAAATGATCAGAATAAGGAAGCTCGTTAAAGGAAGAAAACTTCCCAACTTTAATTCTGGGGTCAGCCAAAATAAAATCAATTCTAAAAGGGAAATATTTGAATTTAAAGGTGCGACCAAACCCAGTCCCCGCTACCTCAAAAGCGTCTAACATTTCTGATTTTAGAATTCTGTAGACATATGAATAGATCGTATTGTTAAAATCTCCACACAGTAGGGCTTTATAAGGCGATTTAGACATATGACTCGCCACTAACTCAGCTTGATGTTGTTGTGCCTTAAAAGTAACCCCTAGACGGCTTAAAAGCTTGTTTGACTGCTTTGAGTCAAGGGTTTCAACATTAGGATTAATTCCCGAAGACTGAAGATGAAGGTTATAAACACGAATTGTGTCAGACTTGAAAATAATATCTGCGAAAATGGCATTGTTAGAGGAATCAGGAAAATCGATAGTACCGGAACTAACTATTTGATGCTTCGAGAAGATTGCCAGTTTGGAAGAATATCTGGAGGAATTGGCAGTGAAGTAAGAATAAGAATAAGACTTGAAATTTAGATCCGTACTGGAATCATATTCTTGAAAACATAATACGGAAGGAGATTTTTCTAATAAAAAATTTTGAATCTTTTGAGGAATATCTGGTTCATCAATCCAGTCGTATAAATTAAAAAGACGGACATTATAGCTCATCAAAGAAAAACCAGGTTCAGAGGATACTGTTACTGTCTGTCTCTTATACACATCTGACGCTG
>OJGM01000241.1_pt1 | contig 9397 bp, 8 predicted proteins | sample 1594611 | NCBI WGS metagenome assembly OJGM01 (sample SAMN05416713, study PRJEB24817) | seawater metagenome | isolation source: Sea water | place: Canada:Atlantic | collected 2013-07 | reverse complement strand
CGAGATGCTCAGGAGTCTCGTGGGCTCGGAGATGTGTATAAGAGACAGGTTCTACCCGTCTTAACATTACCTTTAGTACTCAACATTTTTTTACCAATAGTGTCGATTAACAAATCTAAGTTGGGTAAAAGTAGTCTATGCATGTCTATTAGGGCACTAACGCAAATAGCAGTTGGTATAACATCGTTAGAACTTTGGCTCATATTCACATCATCATTAGCATTAATTTTTAACTTTGATTGCTTTGATGCAACATTGGCTATGACTTCATTAGCATTCATATTTGTACTCGTTCCAGATCCTGTTTGGAAAATATCCAAAGGAAATGAAGTGTCATAATCACCCTGGATTACCTCTTTTGCTGCTACTTTTATTGCATTAGATTTTTTTACATCTAATAATTTTAATTTCTGATTTGATGCGGCTGCTGAATATTTAATAATTCCTAAAGCTTCAATAAAAGATCTACCGAATGGGAAGGCAAATTTAATGCCGCTGATTGTGAAATTATCTAAGGCTCTTTGAGTTTGGGCTCCCCATAATGCTTTTTGAGGGACTTTGACTTCACCGAGACTATCTTTTTCAATTCTAAATTTCATGATGCTCCTGTATTTTGGTAATTTAATTTAGATATGTTATTTTATCATTAAAGATAACAAGGGGATAAGTAAATGACGAATGTTGCACCAATTAAAATTGATATATCTGAAGGGAGGCTTCCATTAAAAGGTAAAGGCCTTGAAATGACAGAATTTGCCAATGTTGCAGAGCTTAGAAGAAATCAATTAGAGAAATTAGCTGCAGGCTTTAGAATGTTTGCTCACTTTGGCTTTAATGAGGGTGTTGCTGGGCATATAACTCTAAGAGACCCTGAATTTCCTGATCATTTTTGGGTAAATCCTCTAGGCGTTCATTTTTCACAGATCTCTGTATCAGACTTAATTTTAGTTAATCACGATGGGAAAGTAATTCAAGGAGACAAAGACGTAAATGTAGCTGCTTTTGCTATTCATTCAAGACTTCATGCTGCAAGACCAGATGTTAATGCAGCTGCTCATTCTCATTCAATATATGGGAGGACTTTTTCTACATTAGGAAAGCCGCTTGACCCAATATCTCAAGATGCTTGTGCTTTCTATGAGACCCAAGCTATATATAAAGATTTTTCCGGTGTCGTAGAAGAAGTTGATGAAGGAGATGAAATAGCTAAAACACTTGGTGACAATAAAGTTATTATTCTTCAAAATCATGGAATTCTAACAACAGGGCCATCTGTTGATATAGCTTTATGGTTTTATATGTCTATGGAAAGATGCTGCCAAGCTCAATTAATGGCAGAGGCTGCTGGAGATCCAATAATTATTTCTCATGATACTGCTATTAAAACTCGAGGCTTTATAGCTAATGATATCGCTGCATGGGCAAGCTACCAACCAGCATTTGATATGATTGTTAAAAAAGAACCAGATTTACTAGATTAGCCTACTGGAATAATTACAGCTTTAGTCTCTAGGCATTCATCAATGCCATGAACTCCGTGCTCTCTTCCATTTCCTGAAGTCTTATAACCGCCAAAAGGTGCTGAACTTCCTCTAGCTCCTCCGTTAATAGTAATTTGACCAGCTCTTATTTTCTTAGCGACTTCTTGAGCATGAGATAACTCTCCTTGTATATAACCCGCTAAACCAAATTCAGTATCGTTAGCGATTGCAATTGCCTCTTCTTCTGTTTCATATTTTATGATTGAAAGTACAGGTCCAAAGATTTCTTCTCTTGCTATGGTCATGTCATTAGTTACGTTTGCAAAAACAGTAGGCTTTACAAAATATCCCTTATCACATCCTTCTGGCTTATCAGGTCCACCTGCTACAAGAGTAGCTCCTTCTTCAATACCTATCTCAATCATTCTGACTACCTTTTCATACTGAGCTTTGTTGGCAATAGGACCCATTCTAAATTCACCATTAGGATCGCCAACGGTAGTCTTGTTAGCAGCAGCAACTGCAACTTCAACAGCCTTGTCATAATTGGTGCTAGAAACTAGCATTCTCGTTGGTGCATTACATGACTGCCCTGAATTTAAGAAACAATGTCCAGCCCCGCCTTTCACTGCTTTCTCTATATCAGCAACATCATCAAGAATGATATTTGCAGACTTGCCACCTAATTCTTGTTGGACTCTTTTAACAGTTGGAGCAGAAGCTTGGGCAACTGCAATTCCAGCCCTTGTTGAGCCTGTGAATGACATCATGTCTACTTTTGGATGTTCTGATAAAGCAGCCCCAACAGTTGGTCCATAGCCATTAACAACATTAAATACTCCAGCCGGAACTCCAGCAGCATCAAAAACTTCAGCTAGAAGCATTGCACAAAAAGGTGATATTTCACTTGGTTTTAAAACCATAGTGCATCCAGTAGCTATCGCTGAAGAGACCTTTGTTGTGATTTGATTCATAGGCCAGTTCCAAGGTGTAATCATGCCCACCACGCCAATAGGCTCTTTAATTATTGTAAAAGTGCCTTCTAATTTTTCAAATTCATAACTTTCTAGAGCTTCAAGAGTTTCTTGAAAATTTCTAAGACCAGTGGTTACCTGCGCTGCCGTTGATAGCCAAATTGGTGAGCCCATCTCTTCAGAAATAGTTTTTATAAAGTCTTCAGTTCTATTTTCATACTCTGTAATGATTTTTTTTAACAGGTCTATTCTTTCTTCCTTGGAAGTATTACCAAAAGTTTTAAAGGCCTCTGATGCAGCTTGGACTGCTAAATCTATATCTCCTTTAGTTCCCGCAGAAACATGACCAATAACTTGTTCTGTAGCAGGGTTTTCAACTTCAATCCTTTCATCAGACTCAGACTCAACCCATTGACCGTTAATATAAAACTCTAATCTATCTTTCATAACAAAAATTCCCGTATGTTTAGTTCAACAATTATACATAAACAGATGTAGCTATCCTATTAATTTTTTGCAGTTTTAAAAGCCTCAATAGCCCTTAATCTTGATTCTTTAAGATCAAGAATCTGCATTGGATATTTGCAATATTTTCTGTGTTCAGTCGGTGGATTATGTATAACAGATTTATCCAAATCTTTTAATTCAGGAAGGTATTTTTTTATAAATAGTCCTTCTTTATCAAAATTTGTAGATTGGGTAATTGGGTTGAAAATTCGGAAATAAGGAGCTGCATCAGTTCCGGTTGAGCTGCTCCACTGCCAACCCCCGTTATTAGATGCAAAATCGCCGTCAATAAGATTCTGCATAAAATACTCCTCACCTAGCCTCCAATCATGAAGCATATTCTTGGTAAAGAACATGGCTACAACCATTCTAAGCCTATTGTGCATCCATCCCTCATGAAGCAATTGCCTCATAGCTGCATCAATAATAGGAAATCCGGTTTTGCCCTCCTTCCAAGCATCAAATTCATCTTTATCAAATCTCCATTTTATTGATTTCGAATAATCTTGGAATGGCTGACCTTTACTTACTTTTGAAAAAGAAAACATAATATTTTTATAAAATTCTCTCCACACAATCTCATCAATCCATTTAGTTATCCCAATATGGCCTGAACTAAATTCAAAATTATTATGCTTTAGTGCCTCAAGAATACATCTTTTAGATGAAATAATACCTAAGGCTAAATAAGGTGAGATTCTGCTTGTCCCATCAATAATAGGATCATTCCTGTCTTTAGAATAATTGATAGCTTTATCTTTAAGAAAATTTTGCAATCTCACAATAGCCTCTTCCTCTCCAGCAGGCCATAAGTCCATATCAGCCTTATGAGTCTGATTAAAATTAAAATTAAAAGCATCTACATTAGATATGTGATCTGTTTTGCTCTTTTTTTGATACAAATAATCTATATCTAGAAAGTCCATTTCAAAAAATTCTATCCATTTTCTTTTAAAGGGAGTGAAGACCGAATAGGGGTTTCCCTGACCTGTTTTTAGTGTGCCAGGCTTGTATACAACTTGATCATCAAAGGATTCATAATTAATTTTATTGCTTGCTAGTGCTTCTGATACTTGTAAATCTCTATGCAGCTCGTCTTCTCCAAATTGATTATTCCAGAATACTTTATCAATATTATTTTTTGCCGCTAAATTAGATATATACCCTTTATCAAAGCTGAAACCTTCACTTTCGATGATCGTAAAACAGATATTTAAATCATTTAATTTTTTTTCCAGTAAAACCAAGTTCTTTATTAAAAAATCTACTTTGATATTTGCTTCATTGTGAAGATTTAACTGTTTGGGTGAAAAAAGAAATACAGCTGAGACCTCTTCAGAGTTTTCACAAGCATTTCTTAGCGCTGGGTTGTCATCAAGCCTAAGATCACCTCTAAACCATACTAAACTTTTCATAGTGATATTTTTTCCATAATGTTCTTTTTTAAAAGCTCTCTAATTTTAAAAATCTTCTCCTCATTACCATAGTAGGAATCTTTCTGAAGATTGGATTTAAAACTAAGCCTGTTTATTAGATTATTTGCCTCTAGTCTTAAAAGCATATTTTCATACTTTGTATCAGATTTAATCCTCTTAGGTGATAGTGTTGAAACAGATAAACCGCTACTAACTGATTCAGTAATCATCATAGCGCTATCTTCTGTAACATAGATAAAATCTGAATCATTAAACATTGCATCTAAGTCAGCATTTTCTCCGCCCCTATGAAACCATATAGATTTAGAATCGCAGTATGTCTTCATTTCATTGTATAAATAATCTTCGTGGGTTTTATCGGTTCTTCTGGAGGTAACTATTAATGGCTTTATTCCAGTTGTAGTCTCAAAATGTTTAATATTTTTCTCTAGCTCTTCCCAATCGTTCATTGTGTATGTGTACCCAGCACCATTACCTCCTAAAAGAAATAATGCCTTATTTTTATTCATCTTATTTCTTTGTAGATTAGGCTTGTATTTGTTGGGTGCTAACAAGGTGACTATATTTGAAGAGGAATTGATATCAGGCTCAATAGTAATATGGGCCGCAAAATATATTGATTTTAGTCCCCTTAAAGAACCTATTTGAATAGATGGAATATTATATTTTTTACTTAGAGCTGCTGTGATAAATGATGTATTTCCTCCGCTGGCAATTATTAAGTCGAAGTCTTTTAAGTTCAGAGGGTAGTAAATATCTAAAATTTTCTCAATCTTTAAAATTTTTACACTTTTAAATAGGTGTCTTAAGTAAAGTCTTGTAATAGATCTCATTAAAGGGAACTTGTGAACCATCTTGAAGATAGTTTGCTGATTAGGAATATCCTCGGCGAGAAGATTTGCAACACCTATGGATTGATTAAAGTGCCCGGGGATGCCGTCGCTGATAATAGCAATTCTCATTTATTATTCTACAATTTTTGAATTAGAAAAATATGCATCTACTTGAAAGTTTTCCTGTCTGTTTTTAATATCAGCCCTTCCTCCTGCTGCATTTATAATTGCTGCACCTGCAGCTATATCCCATAAATAAGTTCCAAATTCTTTATATAAATCTGCTTTACCTGATGCGACATAGACTGATGCCATTGCTGCAGAACCGATCATTCTTACTTTTTTCCAATCCTGGAAGTCTTTAATCATTTTTAGCATTGCTTCATCTGAATAATCTGTATTATTAGGAAGCCCTGTAACTAATATTCCATCCCTAGGCTTTGTGATAGAAGATGTATTTAATACATTCCCATTCAATAAAGCAGATTGGTATATTGAGCCTTCATAAAGATCATCATTATTAAAATCATAGATAACTCCCATTACAGGCTCTAAATCTTTAATTAGCGCTATTGATACACAGCATATAGGAATATCTCTAGAGTAATTAGCTGTTCCATCTAAAGGGTCCACAACCCAAAAAGTACTTCCAAGATCGTCAACAGATTTACCGCTTTCTTCTGCAAGAATTGGGTATATAGACTCTTTATTGAGAATAGCTTTAATTAATCTTTCAGCGCTTACATCTGCCTCTAATTTAATATCTTTACTAGATGTAAAAGTTGCTTTGTTTAAATCTTTCTTATTACTCAACAGCATTTTGCCGGCCTCTAAAGAAGCCTTTATCGCGATAGATAGCTCATGTCTCATGCTTTCAGTATTCATATTTTTTCAGGTAAGTAGGTAGCCTCATAAATAACATTATATTTATCAATTGGTAATAATAGTAGAGACATTCATGTTTAAAATTTATTCATATTTGTCATGTATAGTTATATGAATATAATAAACTAATTTTTTAAGTTAAATCTATGACAGTTAGCTCATCATTATCAATTCTTTTTTTAAGCTTTTTTGCTTCCATAACATTTAATGGATTCTTTAGGAATCTTGCAAAGAAGTATGGGATTCTTATTGATCTTCCGGACAAAAGCAGAAAGTTTCATTTTAGAGCCACTCCTCTTACTGGGGGCATATCCATATTTACAGCAATGATCGTAACCGGGGTATTGCTGAACGGCTTAACGATAGTTCCAGTAGAGGCGAATATTAACGAGGGGCTGCTTAAAAATGCTGATTTTTCAAGTCAAAATAAAACTACGAAATATGAAGTTGAGAAAAAAGAATACGAGGTTAATTCAGAGATAAACAAAAACTCTAACTCTGTAAAGGTTGATGTTGGTCTTACAAATCAAACTCCCTCTTCACTAGAGATAACTCCCAATGCAAACGGAAATTTTGATGTACTTTTTTCAGATGGTTCAACTGAGGTGTTCAGTTATGAAAATGGGCAAGTTAAGAATATTTCCTCTCCCCTCGAAGAGTTTCTTTCTCCTTTGATTAAAAATAGTTCAAGTTTAGAAATTGATAGCGCTACTCTTGCTATGTTTATTTGTGGTGGCTTTATTGTTTTCTTTATGATGATTGATGACTTAATAGGAATAAGAGCATCTATTAGATTAGTATTCCAAGCTTTAATAGCTTACTTATTTATTTTAATGTGCGATGAGTCTATTATTAATTTAGGAAATTTGGTTGGGTTTGGTGATATTGAGCTTAAATATATGTACTCAATTATTTTTACAATTTTCTGTGTTGTTGGTTTGATGAATGCTTTTAATATGATAGATGGGCTTAATGGAATTTGTGCATCGTTTGCACTTATACCCCTTCTTATATTAATGTTTTTTGGAACTGTAAAATATGGTTTATTGATACCTATAGGAGCTCTAATAGGCTTTCTTACCTATAACCTAGGTTGGTTTGGTAAAAAAAGAGGGGTATTTTTAGGCGACAGTGGCTCAAATCTACTTGGATTCATTGTTGCAGTATTGTGCATTGATCTCAGCCAAAGCCACCAAGCTATAAATCCTGTAACTGCATTATGGCTTGTAGCTATACCTTTACTTGATTGTGTTGGTGTAATGGGATCAAGATTACTAAAAGGCATTGGTCCATTTAAGCCTGGAAGAGACCATCTTCACCATAAACTTGTTGATTTAGGACTAACTCAAAATAATATACTTGTTGTATTTATTACATTATCATCTGGGTTAGGTTGTATCGGCTGGATGTTTGAAGTAGTCTTCCCTGGTAAGGAATACGTATCTTTTTATTCATTTATATTATTTGCTATAACCTACTTTGTAACTAAAAATACTCTTCTAGAAAAAAATGCTCAATCTATTTAAAAAGAAAATCCCAGAAAAAGAATTAACCATACCTGTATTTGAGGTAGAGCTAATAGGATCAGTCCTAGCTTATGAGATTGCAAGATCAGATGGTGAAATTAGCGATGATGAGGCAACTCTTCTTCTTGGAGAGATAAAGAAAATTTCAGAAAAGGTTGGTAAAGACGAGAAAGAAATACTCAAATTAATAGAGACCTACAGCAGTGATAGTGTTTCATTTTATGAATTCATTGAGGACATAAACAAACACTTTACAAAAGAAGACAAAATTTTATTAATAAGCTTTCTTTGGGATGTTGCCTATGCGGACTCAAATCTTGATGTCGATGAAGAGAGGCTTATAAGAAGAATAGCCGATCTTATAAGAATAAAAGATATGGATGTATTAAAACTAAAAGATAGAGCTAAAAATTAAATTAGTAACTCTGTTTAATACTCTATAAAGCTAGCATTATCTTTTAAGAATTTCTCAGATTCACTCCTAATACAATTTCCTGGATAGCTATTTATATATTTATCATATAAATCATCGCCAACAAATGTAAGCATCTGGAGTAAAACTACACATTTCTCTAAATCTGTAACATCAGTTTCTTTATCAAGATCACCTACCAATGATTTAAATGAGATCATATCTGAGCTCATATTAAGATTAGCTCTATTATCCAAGATAATAAAATTAGATTTATCTGGATCATTGTAAGCATTCCATTTAATTGAGTTAGTTGACTTACCTGGAGTGCCCTCTCTAGCAAAATTAGCCCAAAACTTCATCATATTTTTTGAAGTAAACCTTTTTGAGGGTCCTCTTGGATATATTAAAAAACCATAATCACCAACTAACTTATTATTTCCAGTTAAAAGAGGTATCTCTGTGGCATGAGCAGCCCCAATAAGCTTCTTAAAATCACCCACAACAAACCTTCTATGATCATCCCAGTCAAACCTATAGGCATATAAAATTTCGTTGCCTGCTTCTTTCATAGCTCTTAAGGGGCCATCAACGCCTCTTAGCTTCCATGCAGAGCTTCTGTAGTGATTAAATATCTCAAATGCATCCTCGTCCTTTAATGAAACCCTGGGGATGCCAAGTAACTTACCTATCGGTGAAAATTTTAGGTCTACAAAATACTCAGCAGATCCTAACCAAAGCTTAACCTCATCGCGGTTAGAGCCAGCAATAGTCGGGACAATATTTAAATGCTCTTTGCTTGCTAAAGCCTTTCTCAATCCCATAACGGGAATCACCACTCCATCAGCTGTCATTAACGGAATATCTTCATAGGAAGGTCTTTTTGCATAGTGACTAAAAAAATCTTTTGCAGATAGGTCTAATAGAATTTTTCTTAGTTCTTTTTGATCTAAGCTGGATTGATTGATCTTTACAGCATTTTTTTGCAGGACTTTGTCGACAATATTGAAACTAGCATAATTTGAAGTGGGACTATAACCGTCTTGTTTAAAGGCTAAATCTGTTTGAATTGTTGTTGTATAGCCTGACTGAGAAATAGCTTTATGAAATAAGCCTTTAGCTTCTTTTGATACTAATAAAGAAAATACATTGTGACCACCAGCAGATTCACCAAAAATAGTGACATTATTTGGATCCCCACCAAATAGAGATATGTTAGATTGAACCCATTTCAAGGCCTCAATAATATCTAAAGTCCCAAAATTAGATGTTTTGTCTAGACCACTTTGCAAGCCCTGTCTCTTATACACATCTCCGAGCCCACGAGACTCCTGAGCATCTCG
>OJGM01000229.1_pt1 | contig 9677 bp, 7 predicted proteins | sample 1594611 | NCBI WGS metagenome assembly OJGM01 (sample SAMN05416713, study PRJEB24817) | seawater metagenome | isolation source: Sea water | place: Canada:Atlantic | collected 2013-07 | reverse complement strand
ACGAGATGCTCAGGAGTCTCGTGGGCTCGGAGATGTGTATAAGAGACAGCGTCGAAGGACTCTAATGACTACGTCTAAATGCTCATCTTCGGATCCTTTGTTATGAGCAAGGACATCGTCTACGAAATATACGCAGATCGAGAAATCGATACCCATGAAAACTCTATGCATATGGCTAGTCATGAAGGTAGTCGAGAGCTTGAGGCCCATGGGGGCTCTAAGGAATTCATATTTGGGCAGGGGAGGAATAGTAAAGGCGGTTGCTTGTCTGCTAATTTTATCAAGAGCTAGCTGCCAGAATGCTGTGACTAGGTCTAGTGCGGAAAAGAAAACTGAGCCGGCTAGAGCAGAGAGGAGGCATTCTATAGAAGGGGGTTCCACGGATCTATCTTCGATGTATTCGTTTACTTTACTAAGATCATTGACGAGGCGAAAGTTGTCTGCTGGGTCCTCGGATTTCGGGTTTTTCTTGGGGACTAGAAAGGCCGGTGAGTTGAAGGGGGAGCATGAATTCTGAATAATATTTTGCTTTAACATGCGACCTATAATTGTTTTGACAGCAGCTAGTTTTGCTGGGTTGTGGCAGGGAATAGGGCGAACAGATACTACTTTCTTTACAGGAATGTGGCATTCCGTGCCCATAGCGCTAGGGAGGGAGTGATCCTGCCAAAGCTCGCGAACCTTATAGATACATTCCTGTTTGAATTTGGGAATAAGGTGAGTCGGAATTGTTGATTTCTGTGATATTTTGTTAAAGATATCATCGACTTCTTTGTCAGACATGGGTTTACGGGTTTCACCTCTAGGTCCGTAATTTTGGTCGCATTCACTATCTAGAGGGGAACGAAAACGTTTTGCTTGCTCTTCGAGTGAAATAGGATCTTGTGTATTAGTAGGGGGGGGTTCACCTTGAATTAGAGGGATGTCGGTAGGGGTGACGTACGATGATAGGATGTCAAGGGGAGGAGTGGCAGGGGCGGGAGAAAGGGTATAGTTAGATAGATCGGATAATTCGGTTATGAAGTGAGATTCAATGGCGGAGAGTGAGTGGGATGAGGGGGAGGAGTATGCGAGAAGGCTGATGTTGCTACTACTGACGGTAGGTTTATTGGGAGGGGGGACTAGGATGTGTTTCAGAAAGAAAAGCATGGCACATGGGGGGGGTAGAGACAGGATAGATGCATGGGTGAGGTTTAGGTTGGGGTAATCATGGAAGTTTGACATGGATAGCTTCTGGCTGTCTGATAGTAGGTACGCGGTAGTAGAACCCAAAGGTAAGAATTTAACCGGGGTACTGAGGTCCAGGAAGGGGCCATGATCTAACGAGCCTGAAAGGTAGAACTTAGTGTTTGAGATGAAAGTTCCTTGGTTTCTAGTGGGAGGGGTGTCGGGCCAAAGTCCTGATGGGATAGGAGACAAAAGGTCCGTAGTGGGTAAGGGTGACAGAGAAACTAGGGAATAAGCTCTGACGTGTTGGGATACTGAAGGTTTTAGGTACCGGGTAATAACGTAAAGGTGGTCAAAGTCGTTCATAGAGTCGGCTAGTGTTGCGGGAGCTATTCCCAGGAAAGGTGCGGATACAGATAGGGCTATGAGAGAGGGGACCACGATCTGGGTAAGAGCTGGAATTGAGGTTGGGGTTGTGTCTACTATTGATATCAAGAGAAAGAGTTCCAAAGAGCGGATGGGAAGAAGATCCAAAAGTTTTAGTACAACGTTGTCCGGGGTTAGGTTGGGTGGGGAAAAGAGCAGCGTTGGGATGGACAGGTTGCTCTGTGGAGGAGGGGGGTCCGATGAACATGAGATTGTCAGAATGACCCTGTTGGTTCTATTATCGGGTCCTTGAGAGTTGTCTATAAGAGGGGCGCATGAGGATGCATTGCCAGATAGGATAATGATGGGGCGGATGGATGAAAGTAGGGGGTGGGCGGCGTTATCACGAAGGAGTGCAATCATGTCGGATGGGGAGATGGTTTCGGGGTTGAATGTGGCCGGAAGGGGGGGAGAAGAAGAGAGAAGAGGGGGAGTATTGTTTTGGGGATGCCGATAGATGGATGTAGAGAGGTGAGTTAAATAGTCGGAAAGGGCCAGGGATTTTGCGAGGGGATGTATGGTGTTTAGAGATATGGTTGACGGGATGCATGGTGTTGTAGAGTAGTGGGCTCCAGCGACCGGAGTTAATGCGGGAAGAGTAATATTCGTAGGGGATATGTTTCGCATAAAGATAGTAAATGAAGTTGGGGATATGGATTTCAGGATGGGGTCGAGAGAAAGAGATCTAGGGCTGCAGGGAATTCTAGCTAGCATGACGGTGAATGGTGTGGTGGATACATCTGGTAAGTTGAGGGTATCGAAAGAAGTCCAATGTGGAGGGATGTTGGAGGGTGTGGCTAGAAATGCTGTAGCTAAGATCCAACCTTCCCCTGCTGGGAGAAAGGTGTCAGTGGTGAGGAGAAGACTAGATTCGCATGTCGGAAGTTGAGACCAGGCTAGATAGTAATTGTAATGAGGAGGTATCCCTGGGCCTTGAGATGCTAGGTATGTTTCGAGTGGGTTAATCCATGTGGGAGGAACGATGCTGCATGTGAGGGGAGAGGAGGGAGAGAGTGCAGAGGGAAGTTCTGAAGATAGTCATGTGCTACCCGTGAAACAGTTCGGGGGATGTGGGTAGTTCTCGGGTAAAAGATGAGGGCGAAAACTGAGAGTTAGGGCCGCTTTATTGTAGGCGCTGTCGGGAGTAGTAGGGCTTTTGATAATTTTTAGGGCTTGATCCCTGAGGAGGGGGTGAGGAATGCAGGAGAAAAGGGTTCCCTTGGGTAGTCTGATACGATTGTCTACTCTATTGTGGAGATCGTCGGGATGGTGAGGTGCTATTGTAATGCCTAGGGCGGCTAGGGTTGAATCGCCGATGATGAGATCGAAGTTAGAGACCCTATGTGGGGATAGGAAAACGTTGATGCCAAATTCGATTTCCCTAATGTGGTGACCCGAGCTATCCGTAAAAAAGGCCCATGTGCGGACAACGATGAAAGCTAAGTGAGAAAATTTTATACCTCCTTGGCCTATCCCATTGGCGGAAAGATTGCCATATTTGTTCTGATCGGAAATGTCTAGAGAGCATAGGACTTGGCGAGATGCGGGTGAGTCAGGATTCAAGAAATCGTTAGCGTTTGCTACGTTACAGTCTGCCCCGGTGTCGCAGAGATAGGTGCCGAAAGGGCTATTTGATCTCTCTGTAAAGGTTGGCTTTGATAGACTAGAGTTGGGAATGTAGGAAAAGGCTTGGGGGTATTCTTGATCAGTGGGTCCGGAGGAGCGAATAGGGGTGGCAAAAATCATCTGTCTCAGGAAAGCATATTTGATGTTCCTAGGTACGATGACTGGCGAAAGTTGGGATATATCCTTGGGGTGAGTACTGTTATGGGGATCATGAGCAAGGTATTTCTCGGTCCAGGTTTTACTATCTGGTTCATTAAGGCAAGAAGATGCTAGAATGAAGCGACCCTCAGATGATGCTCCGAAGAGGGGAGTAGGTCCATCGGTTAGAGCTAATGAGGCACTAGAAGTACCTGAGAGGTGGTTTAATGGGGTATTTTCTGTCCAGAGGAAAAGGGAGCGATCCAACCATTTTTTAGTGCCGTGAGAGACAGTAATGAACTCGGAAAGGTCCTCCGGTCTAGAGGGGACTAGGGCTTGTTCGGTAGAGTTAAGACCGTTAGGGATTGTGGTAACGTGTGCTGGTCCTCCGATAAGGGATTCACATGATGTATAGTCGGGGGCTAGGGTATTGAAAGATGATTGGTCGTGAACTATCCCAGCTAGAGGAGTTGCAGAATATTTGATCACGTAATCAGTGTTCGAAGGTGGAGAGCATTCTGGCAATGTTGTGCATTCGAAGGTTGTCATGGGGGGAGGTTCTGGATCTAGAAAGTCTAATGCTTCTTGGGCGTATATTTCCTGGGTGAATTCGGAGGAGAGGTGAGGGTTCTCGAAATTGATTACCAAGGTGCCAAAAATGTTTACATGATCGGTAGAGGGGTTCAAGTCTACAAAATGGACGTTTCGGGGAGGAAGGCCATTGTTAGTGGTGGGGGGCGCACTAGAAGGAGGAAAGGTATCTGTAGGTAAATTGTTCATGTTTTGGGGTACGTTGTTCTTGAGAGCCTCTAAGAGAATTTTTAGTTTGCCCTGTTCGTAAAGTGTTTTGAGTAATTGCCCGTAGGCTTTGGCTACGGGTAGACCCATATTATCTTTCAACCATTTGAGGGGAAGTTTGGGGAAAGGTCCTAAATTGGAGCCAGAGATTGCGGCGTGAACTAAACTCATGGCCGAATCCTTGGAGGGATGCTGCCGTTGGCAGGTGGTACATGAGCCGGGCTCAAACAGTGCTTTAAAACAGATTTCGTTAGAGAGTCTATTTGCTTTTTCTTTGGCAGAGTTTTCAATGTTTTTGTTCGCATGAGTTATTCCTTCGATGGCTATAGCATAGACGCCAGCAGGGAGAACATTTTCATAAAGCTCGAGTTGTTTTTCGTTTGAAGGGGGGTTAAATGAGAACTCCGTAACGAGACAATCGTGGACAGCGTCCTGCAAAGACGTGGGCTCCGTAAGGTTACTAGATTCCGAGAGAGTGGGATGGATTGTTGCAGAAAGTATGTCAGGGTGCGTATTGGGGTAGGTGCATGTTGGTGGATGTGGTGTCTGAAATTCGAAAGCATTGAGTGGTATGCGTGAGCTAGAAGATGCTTGAAGTTCCAACGAATTGATCTGCGAATGAGGACGTTTGCTAGACAGGGGTGTTGTTGCCAGGAGGCGGTTTATGTCGGGGTTTGAGGATTTAATGTTTGTGGACATGTCATCTATTTTGATACAGAAATCGGAGTATGGTAAGTTCTGGAGGTGAACTCGTAAATCTGTGATGCGTTGACCGTTGATGTCAGAGGGTAGAAGTGATTGGACTTGAGTTATGATTTTAAGTAATTGCTTTCCCCTAGTTGCGAGGAGTGTGGCTTGTTCGATACCTAGGGGGTAATATGTTCTAGCAAAGCGCTCAGTGCCGATAAATGCGGATTACTACTCCTTTTTAAATCTATAGCGACCCTCATGGCGCAATTATCTAATTGTAAGTGAAGAGGTAAAGGAGACGTTAGGTCGTGGAGTTTCGCCTGAGTCATATGTTCCTGGCAGCCGGCGGTAATTTTCTTGAGATTTGGATTGTCAGGGTTCGTGAGGATGTCGAGGGTTAGTTCGAAAATGGTGTTGTCATCTTTACCATTGGAGCGAAAATACTCAATGAGGCGTTTGCAGTATACTGATATTGTTTCCATGTAGTTCTGAAATGGAGGAGTGCTTGAAGTTGAGAGAGACAAAAAGATAGTTGGAGTGATTATGTTCAAGAGCCATCGTACACAACGTTTGCATAGTTTTAGGTAAGCAGAAGCTATGGCGTCATGAAGAGCAGCTTTGAGTGATTTTGCTAGGGCAACGGTACGAAAGTTGAGAGAGTCTTGAGCTAGCATGAAGGAATCACGCGTTAGCAGTAGGTCACCCTCTAGAAGGGCAGAGGTAGCGAAGGGAGAGAGGGTATGGTGAGGATTTTGGGTGTCGGAAGATAGAATGTAGACTGATTTGATACCTATGCCCGTGGGGGTGATAGAAACGTTGGGGGCAACAATACCCTGAATGTCGACTACTTGGTTAGCATTGTTTAGGCGGTGTGGAGTGAGAGTCCACTGGGAAGAATATTTTAGTGACCAGTCAGATAGGCTAGGGCATGGGAAATGGTAGGTGGAAAACATGCTTGTTGGTCCAGGAATAATGATAGGTAGGTTGTCGAGAAAATGACCAATTATATACTTGTCGATACCGTAACGTGAGTCGATTTGTTCCACTATGTTTTGGTTGAGTTCATCGGGGTCAATGATACTTAAGACGAAAGTGGAGGGAATTGCTTCACCCTGTACAGCTCGTAGTTTTAAGGCACCAGCTGCTTGGTTTATGAAAATTTGAGCGTTAGCGGCGGTTAGAAGGCGAATAGAGAGATTATTTGGGCGGGACATGGTACGATAATACGCTAGGTCACTTAGCTGAAAGGAAGTTCCGGGTCGAGCGGAGAGGTGAGAAGATCTCGAAAGAAAATTCCAAGACGGTCGCGGCGATGAAGAGACGCGGGAGGAGACTATCGAAACAGACACCCAAACGTGTACGAGAGCAAAGATAGTGGGGAAGGAGCGTCACGAAACGTACTGTGGGGTAGAAAAGAGATGATCGAGAGCGTAGAAAAGTCGAGTGGCAAGCGTTGTGTTAAGCGAAGGTTGATATAATTGTACCTGGAGAAAAACTGAGAAACAGAGCAGGCAACCGAGAGATGTGTAGACGGAGCAAACGAGCAAGGAGCAGCAAAGGATAGGATAGCACAATCGAGCTAAAGTGGGGTAACAAGCAGATTTTCGAGGTTTTGTGTGAAGTGGGATACGTTGCCAATTAAGGTTTAGAAAGGACAAGAAGGAGTAATTCGTCGAAAAAAAAACCTTTTGATGTAGAATTAATATTTTCTCCACCACGTCGTATACTGGCGCGATTGACTGAGGCGGTTAGCGTGAAAGCGGATTTGCGCGATGCTGGCTGAGCTTGGCGATTTTTACGAAAATAAAAAGACAAGAAGAAAGATTTATGGATACCAAATACCACCCAGATTCCGGAAAAAGGAGGACAAAACCCGATTTGTGACCCATTTCCTGAATTTGGTATATTTGGATGATGCCAGCTCGCAAGGTTATATGCACATAGATAAATCTATGAATGAAGAAGTGCATGCGCTTGCTTGCTGCATACTGTCATAGTGTCTTGCGTGCCCTATGCATGAGAAACTTGCATGCTTGCAGTGTGAGACTATGACGACAGTCCCCCCCCAGTAAGTATTTTTTGATGCGGAAGAAAAGGAACATCAGAAAAAAAATTTCTGAGAGCATTTCTTCTCAGGGAGTCATCAGAAAAATTTTGTGAGAGCATTTCTTCTTTTGAAGGATGCCCTAGTGCAGATCAGTGTATGTGCCCGTCGGTTTTCTTCATTTTATCCACTTGTAGAGATCGGAATATTGGAGTTAGGGTTAGTAGTAATAGAGGAAATCGAACTATAACCAGTGTGTCGAGCCAATTATTTAGCATATAGACACTGCCCAATGTAGGTTCAGAATTACTCGGCATTCAAGAGAACCAAAAGGACGCCGAGCCCCGTCAGAAAGAAAAAGGCAGGTGGTATAAAACCGGTGTGTCGAGAATTACTCGGCATTCAAAAGACACTGCCCAATGTAGGTCCAGAATTACTCGGCATTCAAGAGGACCAAAGGGACGCCAGTTTCAAAAATAGGGAAGATGGCGGGTGGTACAGAGCTAAACAAACCGTTGTGTCGAGCTAATTATTTAGCATAAAGACACTGCCCAATGTAGGTCCAGAATTACTCGGCATTCAGGAGGACCAAAAGGACGCCGAGCACCATTAGAAAGAAAGAGGCAGTTGGTATGAAACCGGTGTGTCGAGAATTACTCGGCATTCAAAAGACACTGTCCAATATAGGTTCAGAATTACTCGGCATTCAAGAGAACCAAAGGGACGCCAATTTCAAAAATAGGAAGCAAGGCAGGTGGAATGAAGCTAAGACCGGTGTGTCAAGAATTACTCGGCATTCAAGAAGACACTGCCCAATGTAGGTCCAGAATTACTCGGCATTCAGGAGGACCCAAAAGGACGCCATGCAAGGCAGGTGGTATAAAGATTTCAAATTTCCCAGGTATCCAACAAAGACGAGGGAGTCCTCTATTAAAACTAAACCTAAGAACAAGGCCCAGAGGATCTGGGCAGGAAGCTATGCAAAATTGATTCGAGGCCCGTGTATCATAATCCCGGAAATTGACTCTGTTGCGGAGTCAGCCATGAACGAAATTTATTGGAGAGGTATGAACTCATAGGGGCTCCAGCTATGATGTTAGTACACCAGTCATCGCTAGTACGGTATATGGGCATAAAGTGAGGCTCACAGGAAACTGCCATACATCAAAATGTTCATAGAGGCCCCCTGATGTTACCCGATAAGGAATAAAGCGGTAAATCATAATGCTTTGTAATGCATAACTCCGAAAAAAAATTTCTGGTGTTCATGACTACTCTACTGGAAAGGTATGAACTCATAGGGGCTCCAGCTATGACGCAAAAGCGTCGGTCATCGCTAGTACGGTATACGAGCATAAAGTGAGGCTCACAGGAACTGCCATGCATCAAAATATTCATAGAGGCCCCAAGATGTTACCCGATAAGGTATAAAGCGGTAAATCATAATGCTTTGTAATGCATAATTCCAAAAGAGATTGCTTGAAACGATGTTGTTGAATTATGCGTATGCTACCCGATAAGGTCTAAAGCGATAAAACATGACGCACAGTGTGAACCATCGCTAGAAGGTGAATATTTCCATGAGCAATGAAAATGGTACGGTGGGTTGTGAAGCCAAAGATTTACAAACTCTAACTTTCACTAGATCCTAAGGGTCCATCAAGACAGCCAGATAAACGGGTAGAAGAAAACCGACGAGCACTTGATGAAATGACTGGGAACATCGAACATTCAAAAAATATTTACGGGGCGGAGTGTACCCGAAAGACTGCGCGCGCAGAGTGTAAAAAAGGAGGGGGGGGGCGCGCGCTTGGGCAAAGAAGTTTGTAAGGTGGACGTTGCTGGGCTTGAAGTAGATGTCCTTCGGGAGACGAGGCGTCGGGGTTTCTGAGACTATCTTCAGAAGGGGGTTGTGCATGGTGCAGGGCATGGAGAATGCAGGTAGGTACGAGGTGTAATGAGGGAAAGGAATACGTTTCTTGCTAGCAGATGTCTGGCTAGAACCAGGAAGAGATAATCTGTGGAGAAAAAAACTCGGCTAGAGGCACTGTGAAGTTACGACTACTGCACAACAAACCAAACGCTCTTAGGGAAGAATTGGCGAAAGACCGAGCTGAAACCAGAGTTAGTGAGTCCAACGATTTTCGTCACGATCAAAGGCTTGAATGAGGTCTAATTGGATTGAGACTTACCCGAACAAAGAATTTACGAAAAATATTTATCCAAGGCTTGACTTCTCAGAAGAGAGAGAGGGGGTGACTGAAAGTATGTTCAGTTTATCACCCCCGACACGTAATGAACCGATATTTTTGTCCTAGGCCTGTGTGAGATCTTAGCTTAACTTACCCGTTCGGAAAGGCCATTTAAATCTTCTGAAGAAAGAACAATTCCTCGTTCTCGCGACAGGGACAAAGGGTACTCCTACCCTACACGGTAGCGTGAGCGTATGAAATCGAGATTTTTGGGCTTTATTGTGGACGGGTTCAGTGTCGGATAGAGAGTCGGGAGCCCTGGGGTTAGAATCATAAAGACGAGTTGGGCAGAAACTTTCCTAAATAGCCCACTTTATCCTGAAGGTAAATCGAAAGGGTAAGTGGAGCACAATTTGAATGGAGAAATCTCAGGAATTACTTAAACGACCAGTATCGAGCCATGGGAAGACGAGAGGCATGATTAGAAGCTGAAATTCTGCGTGACAAAAGCTGAGAAGTGCACCAATGATTGCATTCGTGGTTCTACGACATCTGCTAGCAAGGAACGTATGCAAGTGGCATGCAAGGTAGGAAGG
>OJGM01000228.1_pt1 | contig 9677 bp, 8 predicted proteins | sample 1594611 | NCBI WGS metagenome assembly OJGM01 (sample SAMN05416713, study PRJEB24817) | seawater metagenome | isolation source: Sea water | place: Canada:Atlantic | collected 2013-07 | reverse complement strand
CGAGATGCTCAGGAGTCTCGTGGGCTCGGAGATGTGTATAAGAGACAGGATTCGCCGTGACCGGCTCTAAAATGACGTTTAAACTTCAAGTGGTGTAGAGTCCACTGGTGATCGCAACCTCTTACAATTACATGCCCTCCTCTTCCACCATCACCTCCGTCAGGTCCTCCTTTAGTGATGAATTTTTCGCGATGAAGGTGTACTGATCCCTTTCCTCCGCTTCCGGAACAAGCAAACATTTTTATATAGTCTACAAAATTACCTTCAGTCATGTAATGTTATTTAATTTACAGCGTGTTTATAACTGCATTTAATCGGACCGTTATATCTTCTACAGATCCTACGCCATCCACACCATAATACTTATTCTTATCAGAGTAATAGCTCTTTAATACAGCCGTTTCACCGTAATATATTTTAATTCTATTTCTCACAACTACTTCATTAGCATCGTCTGGCCTGCCACTTGTTTCTCCTCGCTTGAGCAGTCGTTGTACCAACACGTTATCATCAACTTCTAATGCAATCATAGCACTTACTTCTGTTTCATGTGACTGAAGCAATACTTCCAAAGCATCCGCTTGTAATGTGTTTCTTGGAAAACCATCAAAAATAAAGCCATTAGAATCTAGGTTTTTACCCACTTCTGCATTTAGCATATCAATGGTTACTTGATCCGGAACCAACTCCCCTTTGTCCATAAAAGACTTGGCTAAAACACCAAGTTTTGTCTCGTTTTTAATGTTATAACGAAACACATCTCCAGTAGAAATATGGACTAAATTATAGGTCTCTTTTAAAAAAGCAGCTTGAGTTCCTTTGCCGGCTCCAGGAGGGCCAAATAACACTAGATTTTTCATTTTTATTTGAACTTTTATTGTTTACTTATAACTATTGTCAATGTTTGCAAACAAAATCAAGGGGCTAAGATAATCAATTGTAAAGGTTTTGATTCGTTTTGATAGGCGATTTTAGTGGTCGATTTCAATTTTAAGTGTATTTTTGTATTGCATTATTTAAAATCGTTCTAGAAAATCTTACAATGAAGTATTTTTCATCAAACTTCAAACTTGGTATTTTGGGTGGCGGTCAACTCGGGAAAATGTTACTTTACACCACTCGAAAATTTGACATTCACACTTGTGTGTTAGACCCTAGTGCGGAAGCACCAAGCAAGCTGGCCTGTAATGAGTTTTTTCAAGGGGATTTAATGGACTACGATACCGTTTATAATTTTGGAAAAAAAGTAGATACTCTTACTTTCGAGATTGAAAATGTAAACATCGAAGCGCTTAAAACTCTTGAAAAAGAAGGCGTTAAGGTCTACCCCTCTTCAAAAACACTTGAAAAAATTCAAAATAAAGCAACACAAAAACTGTTTTATATCGATCATAATTTGCCCACGGCTCCTTTTCAGCGGTTTGCTTACACTGAAGAAATTTATTCTGCTATTGAGCACAGTAGTATTGCCTTCCCTTTTGTGTGGAAAAGCGCTCAATTTGGGTATGATGGCAATGGAGTTAAAGTGGTTCGCTCAAAAGAGGACCTAAAAGGGTTACCAAATGTAGAATGCGTCGCTGAAGAACTCGTACTTTTTAAAAATGAACTCGCCGTTATTGTGTCTAGAAATATACAAGGAGATGTCAAAGCATATCCCGTAGTAGAAATGGAATTTCACCCCGAAGCTAATCAAGTTGAATATGTTTTATGTCCTGCTAGAATTTCTGATGAAATAGCAAACAAGGCAAAACAGGTCGCGCTTAAAACTTCTGCAGCATTTGACCATGTAGGGCTCTTAGCTGTAGAACTGTTTTTGACACAAACTGATGAAATACTAATAAATGAAGTTGCTCCTAGACCTCACAACTCAGGACATCAAACAATTGAAGCTAGTTACACCTCTCAATTTGAACAGCACATAAGAGCCATTTTAGGGCTGCCCTTAGGGAGTACTGAGAATAAGCTAAGTGGGGTTATGGTTAATTTGGTTGGTGCAGAGAACCACCAAGGAGAAGCTGTTTATGAAAACATCGAGAAACTAATGGAAATGGACGGCGTAACTCCGCATATTTATGGCAAAAAAGAAACACGACCGTTCAGAAAAATGGGACATGTGACTGTTGTTCATTCTAACATTGAAAATGCGAGAACAATAGCAGAAAAAGTTAAAAAGTCAATCAAAGTAATAAGTAAATAATATGGCACAAGTAGGAATCATTATGGGAAGCGACAGCGATATGCCTGTCATGAAAGAAGCAATTTCTGTCTTAGAAGGGTTTGACATTCAAATAGAAGTCGACATCGTCTCTGCACATCGAACCCCTGAAAAGCTCTTTGAATATGGATCTAAAGCACATGAGCGTGGACTAAAAGTGATCATCGCTGGTGCTGGCGGAGCTGCTCATTTACCTGGGATGATTGCAGCATTAAGTCCATTACCTGTTATTGGAGTTCCTATAAAATCTAGTAATTCTATTGATGGATGGGACTCTATCCTTTCTATATTACAAATGCCAGGCGGAGTACCTGTCGCAACAGTGGCTTTAAATGGCGCCAAAAATGCTGGAATCCTAGCCGCACAAATCATTGGAGCCTCTGACAAATGTGTGTTAGATAAAGTATTATTGTACAAAGAAGGTTTGAAAACGAAAGTCCTAGAAGCTTCTAAAAAAATAAAATCATAAACGATCCCTACCCTAAATAATTTACATGAGTTTACTTAATAAGCGTTTTGAAACGCCTTATAATACGGCACCATTTTCAAAAATTAAAACTGAAGATTTTTTACCGGCATTTGTAAAAGCGATTGAAAATGCTAAAATTGAAATTGCTGAAATAGCAAACTCTAAAGAAACTCCCACTTTCACAAACACCATTGAAGCCTTAGACTATGCCGGGGAACAATTAGATCGAATTTCCAGTATTTTCTTCAATTTAAATGCAGCCGAAACAAGCGAAAGCATTCAAAAAATAGCACAAGAAGTTTCACCACTATTAACAGAGTTCTCTAACGATGTGGCTTTAAATACGCGTCTTTTTGAGCGTGTTAAATTAGTTTACAATTCTAGAAAATCGCCTACTACATCTGAAGAGCAAAAAACTCTTATAGATAAAAAATACAAAGGGTTTTCTAGAAACGGAGCCAACCTCAGCAAAAAAGATAAAGAAACACTTAGATCGATTGACAAAGAACAAAGCAAACTAAAACTCAGCTTTGGAGAAAATATTTTAGCCGAAACCAATCGCTATGAACTTTTGATAACGGACCTATCCGACCTAGATGGCTTACCAGAAGGCGCCATTGAAGCTGCTAAACAAACCGCCGAAGAAAAACACAAGAAAGGATGGCTAATCACTTTGGATTACCCTAGCTATATCCCTTTTATGACGTATGCCAAAAATAGAGCGTTACGAAAAGAACTCGCATTGGCTTTTGGAAAAAAAGGGTTTCAAAACGATGCGTTAGATAATCAAGAAATTGTTTTAAAAATAACTAAGTTACGTTTTAAAAGGGCGCAACTTTTAGGCTACCATACGCATGCTCATTTTGTATTAGAAGAACGAATGGCTAAAACGCCCACAAACGTTCGTGACTTTTTGGAAGACCTTTTAGAAAAAGCACTACCTGCTGCAAAAAAGGAATTTCAGGAACTGGAAGCGTTTGCAAAACAAACAGAGGGTATCAATCGTCTGGAAAAATGGGACAGTGCCTATTATTCAGAGAAATTAAAACAAGACCGTTTTAACTTTGATGACGAACAGCTAAAGCCTTATTTTAAATTAGAAAACGTTATTGAAGGAGCTTTTATAGTGGCTCATAAACTATTTGGTATAGACTTTATAAAAACACAAGATATTGACACCTATCACAAAGATGTGATGACTTATAAGGTTGTTGATTTGGAGCGGAACCTTGTGGCTGTTTTTTATGCTGATTTTTTTCCTAGAGAAGGCAAGCGTAACGGAGCTTGGATGACCTCTTTTAAACCTCAATATGTCAAAAACGGAATACAGGAAAGGCCACACGTATCCATCGTGTGTAATTTCACAAAACCAACGGCAACAAAACCATCTTTACTGACTTTCAACGAGGTCACTACTCTTTTTCATGAGTTTGGACATGCACTGCATGGAATCCTAGCTAACACAACATATCCTAGCTTGTCTGGAACCAATGTGGCATGGGATTTTGTTGAACTACCAAGTCAAATCATGGAAAACTGGTGCTATGAAAGAGAAGCACTGGCTCTCTTTGCAAAACACTACGAAACAGGAGATCGTATTCCTATGGATCTAATTGACAAAATTAAATCAGCCTCTACATTTCAACAAGGAATACAGACCCTAAGACAATTAAGCTTTGGGTTGCTTGACATGTCTTGGCATGGAATTGACCCAAATACAATAACAAATGTAAAACAACAAGAAAAGGCAACTTTTAAACAAACACAGCTTTTTCCAGATGTTGAACAAAACTGTATGTCAACAGCCTTCTCTCATATTTTCCAAGGGGGTTACTCTTCGGGCTATTACAGTTATAAATGGGCTGAAGTTTTAGATGCTGATGCCTTTGAATATTTTAAAGAAAATAGTCTTTTTGACCCAAAAATTGCGAATGATTTTAAAGAATACATATTAAGCAAAGGCGGCACAGAAGACCCCTTAGAATTATACATTAAGTTTCGTGGGCAAAAACCAAAAGCAGACGCCTTACTAAGGCGCTCTGGTCTCCTAAATTAATTTAACAGAAGTGTTAAAATCAACGCCATTATCGGAACAGATTCTACTAGGAAAGAGGTATAATAACGGCTTCTACAGCTCGAACTATTAACTAAAAAAACAGCTAAAACAGTTATTGTGAAGACCAAAACTATAGAAGATTCTCTGTTTACTTGTTGTTTTAAAATTTCTAAAATAAAACTATCTGCTAACAATGCACAGCCAATTAATTTCGTGTTTTGAATTCCAATTTTTTGAGGAATAGTAGATAGGTAAGCTTCATCCAATTCTAAGTCACGTATTTCAAAGGGTAGCATTAAAACAATAAGTGCAAATATCCGCTGAAACACAATCAATAGATGATCTAACACCAATACGCTTTGAGTTTCTAAAAGTGGTAAAATAACTGTAGTCCCCGCCCAAACAATCGCAATGATATAAATCTTAACACCCCCTATTGATCTTAAGTTACTAGGCGTTTTAATTCCTAATGGGACAGCATACAGGAAGGTTATAAATCCTAAAAAAATTAAAAGCAGTTGACTTGGAGTTCTAAGCGTTAAGAAAGCATACAAAAAGCCAATAAGACTCAGTAAAGACACTAACTGAATGTATTTTAGTTTAGTAGTAAGTGAGCGGTAATAAAACTTAGCTAAACCAAAATACTTAACAAAGTTATACCCTGAAACAGAGGCACAAAACAACGATATATAAAAATAGACAGATAGCTTTAAATCCAATTCAAACGCAGTCAAAAAACAAAATGAAAGTACAGCCAAAGCAACATGTATACTGCTGTTTATATAAAAGTCGAGGAAACGTTTCAAAAGAGTCACACTACAAAAGTAATCAAACTGTTAATAACCCCAATAATTGTTTGATAACTTTCAATTACTATGAATTAAATCGTTGTTAAATTCATTAATTTTGTATTATAAATACGATCATCCTACAATGAAAACAGATTTATTTGCCTTAAGACATATTGGACCGAGAGAAGAACAGCGTAAACAAATGCTAGATGCTGTTGGTGTAAATTCTATAGAGGAATTAATTGACCAGACCGTCCCCAAAAACATTAGACTTCAGTCGCCCTTAAAACTTGAAGATCCTTTGAGTGAGCAAGAGTATCTTGAGCATATTTATCACTTAGCATCTAAGAATAAAGTTTTCAGATCATTTATTGGAATGGGGTATCATCCTTCTAACCTTCCTGCAGTTATTCAACGGAATATTTTAGAAAACCCAGGATGGTACACTGCCTATACGCCTTACCAAGCTGAAATTGCTCAAGGCCGACTCGAGGCACTACTGAATTACCAAACAATGATCACAGATCTTACCGGGATGGAGCTTGCAAACGCCTCCCTTTTGGATGAAAGTACTGCAGCTGCTGAAGCCATGGCTTTACTGTATGCCGTACGACCTAAGTCACAAACAAAATCAGGAATTGTGAACTTCTTTGTTTCTGATGAGGTCTTACCACAAACACTATCCGTATTAAAAACACGAGCAATTCCTATTGGGATTAAACTTGTCATTGGATCCGCTGAAAAATTTGACTTTTCTTCTGATTTTTTTGGTGCACTCGTTCAGTACCCTGGAAAATCTGGATTTATCATGGACTTAGAGGGTTTTATTTCTAAGGCGAATCAAAATGAAATAAAGGTAGCCGTCGCAGCAGACATTCTTAGCCTAGTGAATTTAGAAGCACCCGGTGAATTTGGAGCCGATGTCGTAGTTGGAACTACTCAAAGGTTTGGAATCCCGATGGGTTATGGCGGACCTCATGCAGCCTACTTTGCCACCAAAGAAGCCTATAAAAGATATATTCCTGGCAGGATTATTGGAGTTACCAAAGACATGGACGGAAATCGTGCCATGCGAATGGCGCTACAAACTCGTGAGCAACACATAAAAAGAGACCGAGCAACATCCAATATTTGCACCGCTCAAGTACTGCTGGCTGTAATGGCTGGAATGTATGCAGTATATCACGGACCTGAAGGTCTAAAATACATTGCTAATAAAGTACATAACTCCACTTCACTACTGGCAGATACTTTAGAGACATTAGGATTTGACCTTGTTCATAAAAACTTTTTTGATACAATTCAGGTAACTGTTTCAGATGCTTCGAAACTAAAAATTACAGCAGAACAAAAAGAAGTCAACTTCTATTACCCAAATGAAACTACCGTTTCTATTGCCATAAATGAAACAACAACCCTTTCTGACCTTAATCTTATACTTTCAATTTTTTCTGAAGTTTACAATAAAGCAACAACAGAAATTAAGTCGCTGAGCGAGCACAATAGAATTCCAGACGTATCAAAACGAGTTTCCGGTTTTTTATCCAATGTCATTTTCAACTCTCACCACTCTGAAACAGAATTGATGCGTTACATTAAACGATTAGAACGCAAAGATCTTGCTTTAAACTTTTCTATGATTTCATTGGGATCTTGTACAATGAAACTAAATGCAGCAGCAGAAATGTTACCTCTTAGCTGGCCCAACTGGGGGAATATTCACCCTTTCGCTCCTTTAAACCAAGTTGAAGGCTACCGAACTGTCCTTACAAAACTAGAAGCTCAACTGACAGAAATTACTGGATTTGCTGGAACATCCCTTCAGCCAAACTCAGGGGCTCAAGGCGAGTTCGCCGGACTTATGGTCATTAGAGCCTATCATGAGTCAAGAGGAGATCAACACAGAAAGATTTGCATTATACCTTCATCCGCACACGGGACAAACCCAGCGAGTGCTGTCATGGCAGGGATGAAAGTCGTTGTTACAAAGTCTTCTGAAAATGGAAATATTGATGTTGATGACTTAAGAGAAAAAGCGACACTACACAAAGACAACTTAGCTGCATTGATGGTGACCTACCCATCTACGCACGGCGTTTACGAATCGGCTATAAAAGAAATTACTCAAATTATTCACGATAACGGGGGACAAGTCTATATGGACGGAGCCAATATGAATGCACAGGTTGGATTAACTAACCCTGGAAATATTGGTGCAGATGTATGTCACTTGAACTTGCACAAAACATTTGCAATCCCTCATGGTGGTGGGGGTCCTGGAGTTGGACCTATATGCGTTGCCAAACAACTAACACCATTTTTACCTGGAAATCCGCTTATTGAAACTGGCGGAACAAATGCAATTCATTCTATTTCAGGAGCACCTTTTGGATCTGCTCTTGCTTGCTTGATATCCTATGGCTATATTAAAATGCTAGGAGATAGAGGGCTGACGGAATCTACAGAAATTGCCATCCTTAATGCCAATTATATTAAACAACGTCTCGAAGGACACTATGACACTTTATATTCTGGTGAACAGGGTCGTGCCGCACATGAAATGATTATTGATTGTCGTGACTTTAAATCCAACGGCATTGAAGTGGTTGATATCGCCAAACGGCTTATAGACTTTGGATTTCATGCACCAACCGTCTCATTTCCAGTAGCGGGCACAATGATGATTGAACCTACAGAGAGTGAAGGAAAGGCAGAAATGGATCGGTTTTGTGATGCAATGATTACAATTCGAAAAGAAATAGACGCAGCATCAAAAGAAGCCCCCAACAACCCCTTAAAAAATGCACCTCACACCCAGGATATGGTCACCAATGACAACTGGGATTTTCCATACAGCAGAGCTACAGCAGCCTTTCCTTTGGATTATGTGAAAAATGATAAATTTTGGCCGTCAGTTCGTCGAGTAGATGACGCTTATGGGGATCGAAATCTAATTTGTACTTGTGCTCCAATTGAAGCCTTTGCAGACGCTTAAAACAAAGAAACTATGAGTATCAAAATTACAGGAACAGGGAGTTACATTCCAAAAATAGTTCAGAAGAATGAAGCCTTTCAGCAGCACTCATTTTTAAATATTGACGGCTCTAAAATCCCTTCCTCAAACGAGATAATCGTAGAAAAATTCCAAGCTATTACAGGCATCTCGGAGCGCCGCTATGCAGAAAACCATTTAACAGCCTCGGACCTTGGTGCATTGGCCGCAGAAAAAGCAATAAAAGACGCTGGTGTAGATCCAGAAACCTTAGACTATATAATTCTGGCTCATAATTTTGGAGATGTAAAATCAGGTTCTATTCAAAGTGATATCTTACCCTGTTTGGCTGCTAGAGTAAAAAATATTTTAAAAATTAAAAACCCTAAGTGTGTCGCCTATGATATTCTATTTGGGTGTCCTGGCTGGGTAGAAGGAGTCATTCAAGGCCAAGCCTATATAAAAGCTGGTATGGCTAAGAAATGTTTAGTAATAGGTGCTGAGACGTTGTCTCGAGTCGTTGATCCACACGATAGAGATTCAATGATTTATTCGGATGGCGCAGGAGCAACTGTTATTGAGCTTTTAGACGAGGACGGGGGGATCTTGTCCCACGAGTCTGCCTCTTATACACATGATGAAGTTTACCACTTATTCTTTGGCTGCTCCAATAACAAATCTTTAGAAGAAGACACACGATTCATAAAAATGTATGGACGGAAGATTTATGAATTTGCGTTATCCAATGTTCCAAACGCTATGAAAACCTGCTTGGACAATAGTGGGTTTGACATAAAAGATGTGAAAAAAATATTAATTCATCAAGCGAATGAAAAAATGGACGAGGCTATTGTAAATCGCTTTTACAGACTATATAAAACCCCTGTGCCAGAAGGAGTAATGCCTATGAGTATTCATAAATTAGGAAATAGTTCTGTGGCAACTGTTCCGACATTGCTTGACCTCATCAAGAATAACCACATGGAAGGTCATCAAATCAAGAAGGGAGATATCATTATATTTGCCAGTGTGGGTGCAGGAATGCACATCAATGCGATCACTTATAAATATTAATATGTACGCTAATAATTTTCCTAAGAAACGCTATAACCTGTCTCTTATACACATCTGACGCTGCCGACGAAGAGGATAGT
>OJGM01000224.1_pt1 | contig 9755 bp, 3 predicted proteins | sample 1594611 | NCBI WGS metagenome assembly OJGM01 (sample SAMN05416713, study PRJEB24817) | seawater metagenome | isolation source: Sea water | place: Canada:Atlantic | collected 2013-07 | reverse complement strand
CATATGTTTTTCATCTTCATCTTATTTTGATCTGTCTGTTATATGACATTTAAAGTTTTGTTGTATCTTTATGTTATGTTGTATCACGACGCTGAGATCGCACCATCACAGTTGCAGTCTCAACATTCAAGTAAATCTGAATACTTCAGGCCGGTTCATTCTATGTTGCCAAATCCATGGAATGAGAATTGGTTGATCAGATTCTGAATTGGGAATTCGAAAGAAAAGTAACTGCCATCATAACGCACGAACGGAGCTACCTGGCTAATTGAGCTTCGAAGTGTTATCGTACCAGTGGAGATATCCACGACCCAGTGCTAACGGAAAGGACTTGTAATTTTATTTACCTAAAATTTTATCTCAGCTTTACGAATTTACCAGTAACGCGCTTCCGCCAAATCGCATTAGGCAAATTACAGCAGCCGCCTCGATTTACCTAAATCGAAATCAGGTTTACAGAACCTTATCCAGGCAGAGAGCGTACCAGGCCCAGTCGTACGTTCGGTTACCCGACCTTTACTGCCGCTATTACGATTAAATCCTAATTGGTTATGTGTCTTTAATTATTGGCATTTAACAAAGCTGTTTGGAATCGTTTGGATCACAACAGATCCAGGTTACTCATCCGTAAGCGAATTGGAATTCGCCGTGTAGCACAAGCAACAACTCAACAAGTCTAACCACAATGCTACGACTCCGAGGCAAACAACGATCATCCATTGGAAGGATGTTCACACCAAGGAGGAGCAATGGATCAGATGAAGATAGTTCAGACGCAGCCAACACTGCGGAAGGGTTAGCATCATTTGAAGCTTCACCACTCCGAAATGCCTCCGAACGAGTCGCATCATTGGGAACTGTCTTAAATCAAGCGCATGATTGGATCGCAACCAATAGACATCACAATGATGAGCCAGTCGACCAAGAAGACCATGATGGCTACTTCACCGATGGAGAGGATGAAGACGGCGATCCCGTACCACATGATGAAGTCGAACTTTTAATGTTAGAAGCTTGTGAACAAATCAGCCAGCATACTGAATCAGGCAAGATAAGCCCTGTTAGCGAAGATCCCGGTCCCAGCAAAGCAAAATTTATCACTTCCGAAAACGTAACTGAACGTCGAAGACCTCCACTTCGTTCAAAACGTCTCAAGAAGGAAGACAATGACGGTAAAGAAGACCTACATAAACCGTTACCAAGACGAGAGCACCGAAAACGACGCATCAAAGCATGGATCTCCGACCTGGACATTCCAGACCGGGTCAAAGCAGACTTCACATGTTTTAATGATGTGAAACAAGATGCAAAGGAGACAGCACATGGCAGAGGTTCGGCCAGAAGCTTAAGGCGCTCTCACAATTCGCATGAGAACTCACGGCCAACTGAGACTCGTCCCCCCCGAATTAAGAATGGGATTCTACATGCGAACAAGACAAAGACTTCACGTGACAAACGAAGTCGAATGAAGAACAAACGTGCAGAGCCAACGTCCAGCTCCGACGTTACTAGTTCTTCGGAAGAATCTTACAAGGCCACAAGATCATCAACTCAATCTAGCAAACCTTCCGACGGGAAGAAAGCTAACTGGCGTGACACCTCCCTCCAGGACAAGTGTTTTTCTCGCTACCCAGCCGTCAAGAGAAAGATTGATCTACACAAAAAGGCTCTTCCATTCAAGGATTTAACCGCACTCGCAAAAGAATTGTACAAAGATCAAGGACTCGGCAAGTCTTTCTTAGACAATATCTTTGAAAAAGTCTATGAAGTGATCACAAAAGACCAAAAGGCTTTCCTCTCACTTCTGGACCTCGAGTCAAACATCATCCACTACTTTCAGCGACATGGCATCATCTCGAGAGAAGAAATCACTGGACTCTCAATTGATAATGCCTTCGCCAAGAAAAACTCAGTGTTGGAAGCGGCAAAGCAACGAACTCTTGCTGCCGACACGATCATTCCCCAATCTCAAAAAAACGATCAGAGACATCACCACGCGAAGGCTACAACGGCTAGCGATGAAGAAGTGAAAGCCTTACTAAAGGAACACTTTGACGTCATGGAAAAGATGAAACTCGGAGACATGGGAAGTGATACCTATCAAATACCTCGTATCGTCAGCGATCACGTTGATTTCTTCAACTGGCACCAGAAAAGGATGGCCGACGCGATTTTCCACATTGTCAAGGAATTGAGCAAAATGCACGAAGAAAAGCCCAACAGCGAGTTTGGGGCTATCAATGTGATCGTGAGAACTCTGGAGACACTCACCGAGTCTACTCCAGATCTGTATCGACCACAACCAGGTGTACTGATAACCCCGCTGGACAGTGTGATAGGGACTACATATCTAGGTTACGAAGCCAGGCTTGTGCTAGCTAAAACCAAGAAGACGTCCCTCATCACCGACAAACTCCCTGCACAGATTCAACTCCAGCTACTAGGTCTACCACAGGGAGGTCTTACAGAAGATATCGGAGCATATGCCGTGTCACAAGTTTTCTTGAAAGCAGTCAACCAGCTATCAGAAAAAGAATCCAATCCGGCAAACAATCCTCTTCTTACCCCGATTGAGTTTAATAAAAACTTATACAGCATGTTGACCAACATCCACTCCATGAACCCCTACCTACTCGAGTTCATCGAAGCTCTAAAAGAGTCGATAACGAAGGAAGGGCCGACAGGTGATCAAGAGTTGGCGACGCTTGTAACAATCCATACGAGCGAAACTGCTGAACAGTCTACTATGGTCATAACAGTAGACGGCTCTCCAGTGAGGGTGCTGAAAGGAACCTATGTGGTGGCTCCTAACCCAGTACGCTTCCGAGGGAAAACACTCTCTTCCAAAAACGATTGGATCACTGCGTTGGAGAATCTCGAATCCGAAGGGCTATGGACAGCTCAGGGCAAAACAGATACGAAGCCAACGAGTATTCTCAGCAAGATTTCACTTAAGGCTCACAACCACGTCGACCGTCCCAACTCCAAGTCGAGTGGTAAAAACGTCAGACCCTATGTAAACATCTGCAGAATCCAATGTGATGTTGAGCCCGCACAACTCGACAGTAAAGGAAAAGAAAAATTGACTAAAGCGAAGAAACTATTGTTGGACGGTTACAAAGGGGGAAAACCGAGATCCAGGAAAGAGTCCATCAACAAGCTTTCTCGCCTCAAGGATAGTCAACGGAAATCACTACAAAAGTATGCGAACGTTTCATTTCAAGATGAACGTGACGGTCAGAGACGGTTTAACACAAGTAATGCTCAATCCCTCTCCAACGATCTTGTCGCATCCGAGATTTCCGCTGAAACTCTCGCAGCTTACATGTTAGCAACATACTCTTACCCGGCTGATATCGCAAATGCCGTTGAACAACGACACAGTCTGAAGCCGTCCGAAAGGAAAGGTCCAGAGAAAAGAGTCCATGTTGCACAAGAAGATCCAAATCCTGATCAGTCAAGCAGCGATGAAAAACCGTCAGGTGAATCAGACGAACCAAAATCACCAACAAAGTCAGAGCGAACGAGCAAAAAGAAAAAGTCAAAGTCTTCGAGCTCAAACGTTCTACTTACTGACGACGGTAGGCACATATTTCATGAAGGCAAACTCTACAGTCTTTATAGCGATAGTGCAAGCAGCGATGATGGTGGTGTCAGTAGCGGAAAGAGCGAAAGGTCTAAGCGCTCCAGAGGAGATTCAGATAACTCCCAATTTGATCAAGATTCGGGATCAGATGACTCCGCAGACAAGTCACGCCACAAATCGAAGAGCAAGAAGAAGGGAAGAGGGAAAAACTGACCCCTCAGCTCTTCGGGGCCTACTCTATACACTTTCTCGTCTAATGACAGTGGTACCGAAAACGACGACTCTATAGTTGACAATTTTGATACCCTTGAAACGACAATGAGAGTAAGGAAGAGTCACACACGAAACATTCATACGTTTAATAGCTTTTTACTTTTTTCTGACGATCTTGAAATGACTGATTTACCTGGCGATGAAGAGGGACACCCCAATCTGATTTACCAATGTCACGAGTCAATTTCAGAATCGAGTGACGTCATAAATTCGAAAGTAGGACACGCCCCCCCTACTCCGATTATGATCACAAGAAATAAAATTTTGGAGCCTGAATCAAAGGATTTCGACGAGTTGGGGTTTTTATCCAACTACATCCTTGAAATGGAGGCTCAACAAGAAAGGGTTCAAGAGGATGCTCAAAAACAAGCGCAAGAAGTTTTGAGCAACGACTTAAGTTCCAAAACTAGTCAACCTCTACGCATTTGTGGGTTATCAGTTCCAGATTTCAGTCCTGATCCCCCCCCTCCAGAAGCTAATGGTAAGAAATGCAGTAGCGCTACTAAGAAATCAGTACATTTTCACAAGTCTTGTGGAGGTTCGATTCCTCCAAGTACAACATCAAAATACAAGTCCGAGGCTCATCCTTGCCGACGACTCGCAGCATACAAGGTTCACCGTCGTGTCCAATCGACCAGTGAACGCCGTGGCGCGCAAGATAAAAAGGAAAGGATCTACGAAGCGAAGAAGGATCCGCACGATGCCATTTGTGACAAGCATCGAGGTAGACAACATCTTGATTTTCTGGTCGGAGCAACGAGAGAAAAACGTTCTCGATCAATATCCCCGTCAAGACTTTCTAAGGGAAAGATGTTGGAGAAATTAGCCCCCTCCAAGTCTACTGACAGCATACGCGACAACTCCGGTTCACAGAGGAGTAGAAGAAAAAACCAGCGCAAGTCCGACTCGTCCACGTCGGCACAAAAACAACCAAGGTCTAAACATAATTTGAAACTGAAGACCTCTATGTTTAACAGACCCCTATGTGAATTGACATGCCAACGCTGTGGCGCTGAAATCACAACCCTATTTGGTAAAGAGTACTGTACCTCTTGTAATCCAAATGTCTTCAAAGCAGTCGAGAGACTGAAGAGCGACAAGACCTTTCAAAGGTCTTCACGAAAATCACAACGGACGAAGCACTTGATTAGAGAAATTGATGCTATAGTCGATTCTGGTAGTAACTGTGATTTAGTGAATGATGAATTCTACTTACATGACGCAGAAGTACAAACCATACCGATTGGAGGAGTAGCAGGCACTGGTATCTCCAAAAAGAAAGGCAAAGTACGAGCTTGGGTCAAAGGTAAAAAGAATGGAATCAAAACAAAAACCCGTATGTCTTTTGAAGGTGTGAATCATCTAGGGAAATCACATCTTCCGATCTTTGCTGTTTCAAAACTAACTGACAAGAACAACGTAGTTCACTTTGAAAAGCACAATGACCATATTATTCTTGCTGATGGGACAAGAGTCGAAATGACAGAAAAACAAGGATTATACTACATTCGAATGGAGCAGATTTTGAGTCAAGATGAAATGTCATGTTTGATTGCAATGTCACCACCCCACTGTCGGCCTGAAATTCTCGAGAATGGCATGGCAATGGCTGCCGACATCAATCTGTGGCACAACAGACTTCATATCTCACCAAAAAGGATCAAAGCCATATACGACTTAGGAGCGGTGGAAGGCCTAAGTTTTAACAATCTACCAGAACACGGTAAGAAATGCACCTGCGAAACTTGTAAAATCGCTAGAGCTGCACGAAAATCCGTACCGAAAGTACGCCATTACGATATGGCTGCTGACAAACCCTTTCATACTGTTGCAACTGATGTCAAGGTTGTTAACACAACATCACTCTCTGGATTCAACTATTCGATGCACTTCGTTGACGAGTTTAGTAGATATTCACATATGTACTTTATGCAATCGAAAGATAAGAAAGAGAGTCGCAGGGTTTTGGAGGAGTTTCTAAGCGATGTTCGACGCCTGGGTTGGCGGGTGGGACGAATTAGATCTGACCTTGGAAGTGAATACGTCAATAATACTTCTACCTCCAAACGTTCTGACAAATCGAAATTTGAACTGATGCAATCTGAATTTGAAAAAATCTGCTTACGCGAAGATATCACTTTCACACAGGCACCAAAGGATGGTTCAAAGATCAATGGCATTGTCGAACGTTTTCACCGTACAGTAGGTGAAATGGCTAATGCGTTCTTATACCATGGCAGGATGAGCCCTATTTTCTGGGAATATGCATATCGCCACTCGAACTGGATCTATAATAGATTAGTTCATTCAGGATTAGTTACACATTCTCCATACGAAATTGTTTTTGCCAAACGTCCACGTTTTGACCGGCTCCGCACTTTGTTCTGCGATATGTTCGAGTGGCAAGCTTCCAACAAAACACCAGGCGTTAACAAAGGAAGAAAGTTAATCTACCTAGGAGAATCTTCAAGTTGTGACGTAGGGTACCTCGGGTATGACCCGGAGTCACGCACTGTGAAAACAGTATATAATGTGGTATTTGATGAAGATTCCAACTTAAGACGTAATAATTTGCGCACCTACGATGCTCATCGGAAGAAAAAGAATATTGATAAAGATGTTGTTGAGGAATTAGTATTTGACGATTCTGATGCCAAGTATCACTCTGACGCTGTCAGAAAGTTGTTCTCAGAAGTGCCAGACGAGAACAAGGTAGTTCCTGTGGGTGACGTCACCGACTCGACACCCGAGTTGAAGACGACAGGAGGAGGATTGGTGAGCGACTGCGAACCCGAGAGCTCCACAACGCCCAAAACAGGAACAACAAACCACAGGTCCCACATGCCTGTAAATCACTCTGACGAAAGTGCTAGTCAGAATGAGGCCCATTTAGACTCTAGAGGCCAGATTTCTAAGGATGAGACCATTTCAGATTCCGACAACATGTTGACGTCACTACCACCCGACAGTCAAGATAGTCTAACATCTGAAAATCTCAAAATATCCAATGAAACAAACGAGTCAAATCCACATTGTAACTTTGATGACGGAAAAGCGAAAGCTGGGTCACACCAAACAGATCTAAACTACGAGGATATCGTTTATGATCGACACGATGGTAAATACACTAAGAAATTTGATGCTGAAGATGACGAAGTAAGATTCCGTAAAGAAACTGAAGAGTCAGGAGAAGTAACTGTTAGACCGTTACGATTAACTCCCATCGGTAGGGAACAGGATCCAACTCCAGCAGATAAGAAATTTCAAAAGTATATCAAAGAACGCAATATTATTCTACACTTTCTACAGGATTGTCCCAAGGAACAATTCACAACAGTGAAGAAGAAAAAAGTACTATCCAAATCTTATGTTCGATATCAAAACTATAAATTAGCAACCTCCTATGAAGAGTTTCTAGCTCTATCTATTTCCGGTAAACCACAAGGTCAATCAACGAAAAAGGCAAGGAGTATAGCACAAGCTGATTTTAGACACGATTACAACAGAGGATATATTATATTTCCGGGGAACGAATCATGCCTACCTGGACATATCTATGACTCGAGGCAACTCGCTAAGGATTTTGGTTTACCCAACCAGAGCGACTTGTTAGTTGATACAGCTAAAGTATATAACGCAGTTGAAGAAGCACTTATAGAAGGAGAGGATTTCGATTCAGATCTTTTTGAAAAAGCACTCTTACATGCATATACTGTCGACGACTCGATTCTTTATCTTGATAATCGAAAAACTCTCATGGCATATGCGGAGAAAGTATCGAGAAACTATTTAATGCAAGACCCTGTCACGAAGAAATTTCATGAGACACCCAAGTCAATTAAGATCGCAAGTACAGGTGAAGACAAAGACATTTGGATTCCATCTATGGAACGAGAATTAGGAGCAATGAAGAGAAAAGAAGTTTGGGACGAAGTATCTGAATTGCCGATCGGCACCATACCACTACCCTGTATGTTTATCTACAAAATCAAATCAGATATGTTAGGTTTCATTTCAGAGTACAAATCCCGTCTTGTCTGCTGCGGTAATTTAGCAAAAGAAGGAGTTCACTATCAGTCGGACGAACTGTCTTCTAGCGTATTCACTTATGATTCATTAAGAACATTAGTATCCTGCGCTACAGCCAATAATTGGGCATTACAACAATTGGACATTTCAAATGCATATCTAAATGCTGACCTAAAAGAAACGGTTTATTTAAGACATCCTCTTAAGAAGACAACACCCGATGGAAAACCTATCTTTTTGGCATTGAAAAAGTCATTATATGGTCTACCTCAGAGTGGATACAATTGGGCTCAACAACTACACCGACATCTGAAGTCTGGGGGATTCAAGCAATCAACAGCTGACACTTGTATGTTCAGACTCAAAACAACCCGAGGGAAAATCGACCCAGATTGTCCCAGAAAAGATCGAAACATAGTAGAAGAAATGCACGTTGGTTCATACGTCGACGACTTATGTTACTCAGGAAGTTCTGATTTCATCATGAAATGGTTTATGAAATTCATTTCTGATAAATTTGACGTTAAGAAATCAGAGACCGGTCCATTAGAATGGATTCTTGGTGGAAGAGTAACGAGAGACATTTCGAAAGGAACTACCAGTATCGATCAATCCGTAGCTATTGAAAAGCTAGCAAAGAAGTTAGGATTACACCATTCTAATCCTATTAAAACTCCCATGTCAGCAACGCCTCTTCTAATACCGAATAGAAGCGAACGACCTCCCAGTGAAGATTTTAATTACCTATCAGTGATTGGAAGTCTTTTACATATAGTAAATTATACTCGACCAGATTGTGCCTATGCAGTTGGTAGTTTAGCTCGATTCTCATCGAACTACGATAACTCTCACCTCAAAGCTGTGAAAAGAGTAGTATCTTATCTATATCATACTAGGGATCACGCTATCACCTATTACAAAGAATGCGATGCGATGCCCAATGAACCGATAGCCTGGGAAGCCGGTTCACATCCTTTAGATTGGAAACGAAATTCTACCGAAAGACTCAAAATCTTTACTGATTCATCTTTTGGTGATGACGTCCTAACAAAAAGGAGCACTAGTGGAGAAATCATCTTTTTGAATGGAGGACCTATCAGTTGGTTCAGTCGACTACAAAAGTTAGTAGCTTTGTCGACAGCTGAATCCGAAATTTATGCAGCAATTGACGGAGTTAAGATTATCGCTCATCTCAAAATTTTGTTAAATGAACTTGGCGCAAGGGACATGACCCCTGTCACTACATACCAAGATAACCAAGCTTGCATACAAATGGGAAGTCAACTAAGAAACCATAAGAACGCTCGACATTACGTCACGAGACTCAGCTATTTACAACAACAAGTTGTCAACGGTACAATAAAATTCAAAGAAATTGGTACCAAAGATCAGATATCTGATATCATGACAAAGCCTCTACCTGACGAAGCTTTTGTCAAATTGTCTCGGACATTGGTCCAAAAATTATCCGATTTATATCCTGACTTAAGAAGGACGAACGACACTACGTAAATGAACACAAAGCAGCTAATGCAACGTGCTGTCATTACAGCTGTGGAGGAGAATTGGAAACCAAACTTTCAGTATGGTAATGTTCAGTGAAAGGACAGCCCGGTATATACCAATGGGTGGGAAACTGATATCATACGCATTTGAAGCAGTGTATTCATAGAGTAGGTTAGTGCAGCGACATGATGTGAGTGGCGGTCGAGTGATCCTCGATGATCCTGTGCATCAGTTTTGATCAGGCGGGTGACACGTGTTGACGACCTCGTTAAAGCCCAATACATTCATCGTTCCTGAATAATCTATCATATGTTTTTCATCTTCATCTTATTTTGATCTGTCTGTTATATGACATTTAAAG
>OJGM01000215.1_pt1 | contig 9928 bp, 5 predicted proteins | sample 1594611 | NCBI WGS metagenome assembly OJGM01 (sample SAMN05416713, study PRJEB24817) | seawater metagenome | isolation source: Sea water | place: Canada:Atlantic | collected 2013-07 | reverse complement strand
TAGGCGGGTCGGGTTCTCTATATGTGTTCATCGTTGACGGTCAGCAACCTTAATTGAAGGCAGCTGCGCCAAAAGCCAACCAGAGGTAGTACGGATTACAGTTCGGAAATTTACATTACTCTGTACTGGAATTGAACCAGTTATCTGCTGAGGGCTATCTTTTTAGCAGATCCTATACCAATAGGACAGAGGAGGTTGGGATGGATTAAAAAAGCAACAAGCTGTGCTACTGATTATCATTTCCCTTTTTTTTTTTTAATAATTTTTGGTGCTCGTATTGATATGCGTTGCTCACGTCAAGTTTTTACTCTGTACTGGAATTGAACCAGTTATCTGCTGAGAGCTATCTTATAGCAGATCCTATACCAATAGGACAGAGGAGGTTGGGATCAAAAAAGCAACAAGCTGTGCTACTAATTATCATTTCCCTTATTTCTTTTTTATAATTTTTGGTGCTCGTATTGATATGCGTTGCTCACGTCAAGTTTTTCGACTGTCGCGTTTGTGTTGCTGGAGTACGGCGGAGACGAATTAATGCGGTCCTCATTTTTGTAATAACTTGATTGGTAATGGCGAAGTGGAGTTAAGTTCAGATTTACCAGTGCCTGGTATGCTCTTGTTTACTCAAGGATTTTGATGAACTATTTGGCCAGCCTTCGTTTTGTTTCGTTGTGGAGTGGCTTCAATCTTTTTATCTCGTCGTTGAATGACGTTCGGGACATCACTTTAGCAGCAAACTCTGGAGTTATTTTTTCGTTGAGGATGATACTTTCGAGTCCTTTTTTGCCTCGTGAAAACACTTGGTAAAAAGATTTTGGTTCAAGATCCCATATAACATACTGATCGTATTGTGATCCTTGTGAGTTGTATTGAGTAAGAACGTCGGCCGTGCGTATTGGTATCTGGGTGATTTCAATTCCAACGGATAGTCGTTTTGATGAAACTGCATTGCATGGGAGCATTATAGCTTTGTTTACTGTGTAATTCATTCGCGGTATGCAAATTACGTTTTCATCGAGTCCAGGTGGCTGTCCCGGAGGTGTAGTTGTAAGCAGATAGCTTGTCACTTTAAAGTAAATAAGGTCAACAGCGACTTGCATGTCATTAAGCATTGGAATTCTTACTGGAACTCCGTGATATAGTGAACGTTTAAATGTGGTTCCTTCTGGAAATTGCCATCCGACAATTTCGCCTCGAGTTCCATTTGCAATTTGATATTCGACACCAAGATTCGTTGCGATCATTCCACTTGCTCCGTAATACAGAAAAAAAGCCATGGGGAAGTTATCGAAGGATTTGTCAGGAAGTCGATCTAAATATCTCACTTCTGCTTCTGTTAATGGGGCAGGTTTTTTTTTCTTGCGTCTTATTTTTTTCCGCGTTTGCTCTAAAGGGCACGTAACTTCATCGTCACGTTGTCTACGTGCAATTGCCGACTTTATATCAGCGAGAAGCAAAATGGGTGGTTCCATTTGTTGGCGTGTGAGTTGTTGAGCGATCAATTTTGACTTTTCCTCGTATAGAGCCTTCAATGTGGCGTTTTTTGTGGCAATGATAGGGACGTAGGCGCCATCTTCTTGTGTAATATTTTTGTTATCAAGTGCGTTTAACGTATCTATCATATTCTTAGTAAACTTTCCGTTGCGAATGTTTACTTGGAATTGTGAATACTTGTCATCAGGAGTTCTTTTATTTTTGTCCAGTATGACAGTATTTGCATCCGCTATTGAATTATAGAGCTTGTAACCTTCTTCCCCTAGCAGAGTTCGTTGGGCAACGTCGTACAAAGCCTGATCACCGATTGGAGGCAACTGAGCAGGATCGCCAATCAGGACTATATTGATCCCGCCAAAAATTAAGCTCGGATGCGAACAATTTTTTCTGAATAGGAGTTCGAACTCAGCAAGCTTTTTACCTCCAGCCATATACACCTGAATGAGAATAGGGAGATTAGAGCAACTTAAAGACATGTGAAAACATGATGCAATTCTCACCTCATCAATACATGCCAGTTTTATAGGCTTAAACGCGTTTGCTTTTTTAAGGAACATTGATGCTATTGTCCTTCCGTGTACCAGTGAAGCAGCAATACCAGTGATTGCGAAGGTTGTAACAGCGTGCGGGTAACCCCAACTTATTGAAAGAGCTTTCCATCCACTAATGACATAGGACTTTCCGGAGCCTGCCAATCCTTCCATCAACAACGCGGACTGCCGATTTGCGACATAACTATCGCTAAAGTCAACGTCATGCATATCGTCTACGATACTATTTAGCAACCCAGCTGCAACAATTCTAAATGCTCTTGTTTGGTCTTTGGTGTATCCAAATACTGAAGCTATTTCATGGAGAGAAGCATACACGGGCACCTCAACTTTATCCATAGTTGGTTTTACCTGAATTTCCACGGCTGTGGTCGACTGCATCTGTAACTTATTTGTGCGTAATGCAGAATAATTTGATCTATTCACATGCATTATTTCGAGGGAAGCAATTGCAGCAACAGCGAGTTCATTGATCTCAACAACAGTGACGCTTGGACTGGAAATGAACGGAAATGTTTGGCCATCTAAAATGTTCGTTGATGATTGAAAAGAAGGAGTTTTGAACCCTTCAAAAATTTCTCTTGTGCTATGTACGCGGTCGAAATTAAAGGCATGGTGCAGTGGCGGTTGAATTGGTATATTCAAGTTGGTCAAATTGCAATTAATGTCTGCTGCCTGATTAGGCGTAGAATGGAGTAATAGGTCATTAGTACTATACACATCATCGTATCCAACATCATCATCAGACTCGCTGGAGTCATCATACAAATTGACATTGCAGCACGTATTGGAATGCTCGTGTGAAATTTCTTCCGCGAGTACTTTCATTTTAAGAAAATGCTCTTTTGCTCTCTCTTGAGCCATAAATTTTGACTCCCATCTGTCTTCGTTGTGCGCGAGTACAACAAGGCCGACATCGGATATTTTTCCGGAACGTATTTTTTCACCATCATCAAACATACTTTCGTAATATGTACTGTATCTGACAGTAGAAGCCGGAAAACAGTTTGATTGATAACCATCTTTCAGTAAGTCATCGGGATGCAAGAACGGGAAAAACATAACGAGCGCTGACATTGCGTATTGTTCGTCGTGCTCTTCTGTTGTGCGCCGTCGTGAGGGCTTCAGTGCGAAGCCGTGATATTGGACGACAGCAGGTTGTTTGCGAGGTATGACCATTAGTTTACTATAGTCAGGATGTTCAGGATTCAAGAAGTAGCGCTCACGTAAAGAAAAGTCATCTGTTGAGTCGTCGGAACTATCAGATAAATTGCCGTCTGTAGAGCTTATATTTTTTCGTTTTGTTCCTCGTGGTTGTTTAACTATCTCGTAATTCTGTAAGTATTCGTACCAGCATAAAAATGCTAATGCAAGTGGCCTCAATAAGTATTGTTGCAGTGGTGTTATGGAAGGTTTGCTCTGTCCGGTTTCTGCGTTTTGTACGCTTAGGTTTATCTCCATGGAACTGCCTGATATTTCTTTTATGCCGCTCGCTAGTATGAGGTGTACAATTTCATGCGACATGACAATCGGTGGCTTTTGTCTCAGAACATATAGTGCAGCAAGAGGAGGTCCAATCTGGTTGACAAAGAGGAAAAATAATATTATGCAATGGCATATTTCAAAACAGTTGCATTTAAGTTAAACAACTGTACCTCTTGTACATTTGTATACGCGTGAGCAAGGCTATGTAGTCGTCCGCAGCCATTTTGCTCTGGACTTCGCTCTGGATTGCATTCTTCAAACACTTCGCGGTTTCTTATGGACCTTCGAAATGCATTCTCTTGCATCTGATACAAAGCTTTTGACCATATTTTTTTCTGTACTTTTGCTGGATATTTGGTACCATAGTACGAATTGTGATCACGTAAGAATGTAACTGCCGTGTTGCAATTGAGATCTTCAAATACTTCCGGTGTATATCCGTTTAAATTTTCAGATCCAATAAGTCGTCTTGTTTCTATTGGTTTGTCTGTTGTAGATTCAGTTTCAGCTTTTGGTTCGTGTGGATTATTGTACCGACATATTTGAACGCCGTTATAGAACTTTCCATCTTTAAAGCAGCTGCCATGGTGCTGTAAAGATAAACAATGTGACGTAAGTACAACCAGATGAACATTTTTTACTAAAGAAAGTTAGTCATGGTTCATACCGTGCTGCTGTGCTCGCTTGTTTCTTCTAAACCTATTGTTAGTTGCGCCACTTCGATGATGTAATCGCTTTCAGAACTCAACAAATCTTCGGTTGGAATGTAATCCATGCCAAGCGACTGGCATTGTATGACTGATACACACGCATAACGAATTGTTGTTTTTCGGGATATAGGCAGATCATGCGGTAGCGGGTTGGGCATTGGAAAGTTTTTTGTCGATGCCATTATACGTCGGACCTTGCTCTTCATTTGAAGTTTCCATGATGATGATGGAGTATGCCCCACTGCTGAAAGCAAAATTTTAATATACATATCGCGGAGTTGCATTGAGGTAAATTTACTTTCACAAGAAGAACATTTCCCCACAATTGGCGAAAATTTTGCTGCCGATGTTTTACCAATAAAGGGAACAGAAACTTCAACTATCTTACCAGATATGCAGCACGGTGATTGTAAAGTTACATCGTCGTCCAAAGTCCAAAGATCAAGAACAGGGAAAGTCGTTATACTTATTTTGTCTGCTAATGCGTGAACTTTTTTGTCGTGTGCGCATCCTAAAGTGCGCGTTTCAGCTGATGTTTTTGGCCAGCCGCGTAACCAAATTATTGTATGACTATGGAGTTTATTTGTTGTAGCGCCTTGTGCTTCAAAGCAAGACACAAACCCATCCACTATTCCATATTTTCCACCTCTCTCAAAAGGTTTTCCATTCTTCATGTCCCAACCAAAATGCTCCGGAATGATGATATCTTCCATGATATTAATGAATTGGAGTGCTGCGAGAGCAGGGTCTTTGTTTGTTGCGGCTCGCATGTCTTCAGAAGAGGGAAAAGCATCATTGTTCCAATCATCCATGATGTCGAATATGTCTTTGTTTGATGATAGCGCTTGTGTATGCATAGCTATCCATCCAGAATCTGCATCATTGGGTGTACTTGTGACCATGAGATGGGCAGTCCCAAAAATGTCTTCGAAGGAAGCTATTGCACTCCTCATTTTCAGGCGTTCTTCTGGCGTTCCGTATGCGTTTGATGCTGCTTTTTGTATAATGCGCATTGCAGATTGTGCATTTTCGTTGTTGTTGTTGTTTGAGGTTAGGTTGTCTGTGTTAACTCCCCGGCGCAAAGCAGAATTATATGCTGCAGTGTTCGTGATGAGAGTTTTGATATCATCAGTTGTTATTCTTAGTGCTTGAAGAGGCAATCTGGGATTCTTGTTGATGTGAAGATAAAGACTCATATGCAATTTTCGCCGAGATAAAATGTCATACATAAATAAAACCATCGAACTGTCTTCGGCCATAGATCGGTCAGCTAGCATGAGGTAATGCTTGAAGCATCTTTCTAGCGAGACGTGTACAGGACGATCATCGTTTGGTGTTCCATATCCAAACGAGAAGTGACGAGGGAATGTTTGACCATAGAATTCTGAAGTTGTAGTTTTTGCGAAAGCTGGGGCATCAGAAACGACAAACCGGCGAAGAGATGCAAAATCAGGATCAACATTTGAAATATTTTTCGTAGGCAGAAAGTTAGGACACTCAGTAATCCCAACAACTGAATGAAGTGAGTTTGTTGGATGAAGCGAATTTCGACCTGATGACACCCGATTGGAATCGATTCTTGCATTTGACAGTATTTGTGCATTTGCATCGTTGTTGGCATCAGTAGTGTGTGGTGCATCACCGTCAGCTGGTAATTTGTCATATATTTCGGTATTCAAATTATCTGATGTATATGCAAACGAATGTTTTCTCAAGTAGTTAACGAACTGCAGTGTTTTTCGACGCCGGAGCCGATAAAATTTTTTTCGTGCAAGTTTCTCATCTGATACAGTTGCATTTGCAAACACAACAATAATATCTGTATCGGACAACTCCCACGGTACTTTTTCAATAGCGCAGCCAGTTGAAGAAAGCCGAGCCACCATGTGGCTATTTAAAACGCCTCCATATCGACCCCATACAGCGAGGAGTGAAAATGAGAGTGGTGATATTGTAGCCATGCGTTCCTCTGCGTAACTTAGATCGTCAAATTCTTTAGGTAGGTGACCAAAAGCAAACCCATTTGCAATTGCTTTCCACGGTGGTTTTTTGGTTGTATTCGAGCGCAACGACCTAATGCATTCAATGCAAAGACGAAGGACTAGCGTTCTTCTTGAATCAACCACAACACCACGATGCTCCAATGGTACCTTTGCGAGCGACATATATTTTTTTCCCAAAATAACTGATATGTCATATTGGTCACGTAAGAAAACAGGTATGTGATCCAACCACACCAACTTCGCTTTGAGAGTGCGCCTCCATGTTTCAGTAATTCGAACTTCTTTTGAGCATATTGACTTAGTCAATTCTCCACAGCAAGCGCACGCTAAGAGCTTGTCGAGCATATGTGTGATGGCCTGACATAACAAAAATCAAACGATAGTTAATGAAATTTCGATTAGAATAGCACTTTTCTGATCTCATTCACTGACGAAAATATCCCAGATAAACAAAACCACAACACCGAACAAAAGCACATTCGGAAATGCGGCGATATCCCAAAAATGTATTAAATCCAATAATGAATCAGCCAAGAAAAGTTCATCCAATATGCGATAAATATATATGCGAACTATGAAGGCGCGCTTAAATCAAAAGCGCGCTTTAGATAGTGCTTTTTTTTTTTTTTTGAGCGCGACGATTTATCTTTTCTGATCATCAAAGTAAAGAAGTGGAATTACAAGCGGACCGGCTAGCTTTATGACTTCATGGGTAATGAGCTAAATATGAACCATATGCCCTTTGTGCTTGATTGAAATTCCCAAGGCTCAAGAGGAGCAATCCGTACTACACCATGCAAGCATGGGTGGGATGAATTTGCAATCCGTGGATCCATGTATTTTGCTACATCGCCTTAGTTTGGTCCGGCGACTGCACATCAGAAAAAACTGATAGAGCCTGCAGCACAAAGGCCACATTTTGGACTGTTTCAGAGCAGGATCGGAGAGCATTCAAACCCGCTGTACAGCTAGAATACAAAAAACACCAGGGCAAAATGGAACACAAGCTGCTCAAAACACCAATCGCAATACAGCCACTTATAATGCCCGATATATCCATCCAGTGAGCGAAATGAAACACAGCACAAGTCACAAGTAGAGCCGGAGATCAATACAAATACATTAACTGTACGCACGAATCACAAGTAGAGCCGCTTCCAACATAATTATATTGACCGTACGCACGAGTGATAAGTAGAGACGGCGAAAACATAAATACACGAACTGGACGCACGAGTGGATAGATATCCTCAAGTAGAGCCGGAGATCAGTGTAGATATATTAACGGTACGCACGAATCACAAGTAGAGCCGCTTCCAACATAAAAATATTGACCGTACGCACAAGTGATAAGTAGAGACGGCGAAAACGTAAGTGTATGAACTGGACGCACGAGTGATCATGAGAGCTGCAAACCAAAAATTTCACATGAATCACAAGTAGAGCCGCTTCCAACATAATTATATTGACCGTACGCACGAGTGATAAGTAGAGACGGCGAAAACATAAATACACGAACTGGACGCACGAGTGGATAGATATCCTCAAGTAGAGCCGGAGATCAGTGTAGATATATTAACGGTACGCACGAATCACAAGTAGAGCCGCTTCCAACATAAAAATATTGACCGTACGCACGAGTGATCATGAAAAAATTTTAAACTGCGTCAAGTAATTTTGTGCTCATCTTTGTGAAGGAAACTCGATAAGTATGAAAAAAGTGTGCTGAAGTAATATCGGAGCGTCCTCGATTTGTAGAATGCACATAAATAAAAAGTGTACTGGAGTATGCTCGTAACGTCTTTGATTTGTAAAGGGTAAATAAATTTTGCCCATTGAACTGTTGTCAGCGCCAGATTGTACTACCATAAGAGCCGTGAAGTAAACACTTCGTAAAAAAACTATCACTGAAACAAGCGTGAAGTGTAAGGTGTACATGAAATATTTTCGAGCGCTTTAAGATGCAGGTAGTTTGACAACAGTGCAGACACTTCAGACTTTACTTTGCGACTTTGAATCCAAGAGTAACCTTGCCACCAAAAAAAGTTTCAAACTTTCCTTTGTATTCCTCACGGAGGGCAGCAGTGTTGAAGATTCCTTTTTGAATGGCACTTTTTTTGATTGTCATAAAGTTGGGATGCTTTTCATTGAGTTTTGCCAAGAACCGCTCACTGTAAACAGCATGTGGTGTACTCACACTCAGCATATAGCCATTCGATGGATTTTTATCTTGTGTTACGCAACCATAAACTAGGGACAGCACTTCTGAGAGACGATCAGTAGGCTTTTTGTCAGAGCTCGATGCTTTGTATGAAGGTAATTCCATTTTTGCAAGGTCAAAAAGTTGATTTTTCAAAGATGCTTCTTCAGGTAGACGTTTGACTGCAGTCACAAGTACTGCAGCGATGTATGATAATCCATTAGCGGCTTTGATTAAATACAGTACAAGGTCCAAATGCTTCTCTTCCAAGTCAGAAAATTCTGCCTCTGAGCTATCATTTAACCCGGATTCACTTTTAACGCCTGGGATAAAATCTTGGATATCAGAACCATCGTCACTGTTTTCAGAATCAACAAGACGTCGCTTTGACGGTGTTCCATGAATATCATCACTACTATCCACAGTAGACCGCTTGCTCTTGATCACTTTTTTTACCGGTGTCTTGGGAACATTGCTGTTGTCTCCACCTGCACAACAGGTACATGCAGATAAAATATTAGAAACTTCATTGGATCGTCTAAAATGTCTAACTTACAAATTTTAGGAAAACCGGGAGTTCCGATTTTACGACAACTTGATTGGAGTAGAGAAATAGTATACCAAAAACAGTCTTTGCATTTCGAAATTTTCACCGTCATTGGAATGACTGCAAGTTTTGAAAAACTACCGAACAAACAACAAGTCAGATAAGATAATGAGCAGCAACGATATTGGTCGATACTTACAAGTTCATGAAGTTGACTCGTGCATATTCTTCGTTTGGATACGATAACGCATACTTTAAGAGAGTCAAAAAATAGTAGACTTGGTCCGTAGGTGAAAACTGACACAGAAGTTCGAGCAGATTGACGATTTTTTTTGAACTAGTTGGTTCTTTAGATGTGATCTTCAAACTTTCTTTGACGATATTTGTTTCTTTGCTCGTGTCAAATTTGATTTCGAGGTTTTCAATATACTGGATGACAACTGTCAAAGCGCACGTGTACATGAGTGCAGAACATCCGAGAGACATCGTTACCTTGTTTACGGTCAACAATTTACTGTGGTGTGTGGGTCGATTGTGTATTAGAGTGCGTTAATGTTGCAACTAAGTTCAGTGGTCAACCAATGAGATGAATAGTCAGAATTATAAATGTCGTTTTATTGGTCAGAATTGGAAGCTTGGTTGTCTATTCCGTTTTAGTATTCAGTAAACTTAATTCGTACTCTGATGTTTATTAATTATATTTTTACCTTAGTGTTATTTTTATATAGCCAGTCCTAAAGTAATTTACTAGCAATTACTACAAGTCAAATTTTATCAAATCAAGTACAGTCCCGTATAAAACACCAAAGGTACTACCTCTGGTCTAATATTTAGGATTGAATGGGCCTGGATGTGACTAGGACTCTCGGATACACGGGTGTCCAGTGGAGGAGCATTCTTTGGTAGGATAGAGTACCCTAGATTTCAAAAAAAAAAAA
>OJGM01000195.1_pt1 | contig 10436 bp, 7 predicted proteins | sample 1594611 | NCBI WGS metagenome assembly OJGM01 (sample SAMN05416713, study PRJEB24817) | seawater metagenome | isolation source: Sea water | place: Canada:Atlantic | collected 2013-07 | reverse complement strand
AAGAAAGAGATAATATCAGCAACATTTTATTGAAGATTTTTTCTATACTTGCACTAGTCAGCTCAGTGACCGGGGTAATGCTCTTCTTCAAATTAGATTTTAAAAAACAATAAAATCTTAATTACATAATAAAACCACCAACTCCTAAAGGCAATTTACATAGGGGAATGGTAATTGCCTTTAGGGTTATTCAAAATTATTATATTTAGGTTCCCAAAGGAGCTACTCGAAATAGAGAATACAGGGCAATTAAGAGCACCTCCCAAAGGAAATGCAATTGTAAATGATTCCATTTACAATTTTACTTTCTTGTTTATACTTACATTGTGAAAGTAACTAAATAAAGAAATTGGATGTATCTTGAATTCTAAATTTAAACTAAAAGACGAGGACTTTATTGGAATGTCTGAATTCTTTGAGCATTGTCATATTGCCTTTAGGTCTATGCCTTTTTTAAAGAATCTTGATATCTGGTCAATAGTTATTTTGATATATAAAAACCAATTACTATCATTGCCCTGCTCATATAAATTTTTAGAGAATAACTGTCATAAGAGTGATGTTTTTCTTTATAGAACATTAAGAGATGGCCTGGATGCTGGCTTTCTTGGCGTAATAAAAGGTACTTCAGACAAAAGGAAAAGGTACTATATAGTCACTGACTTAGGTATGAGTTATTTAGAAAAACTAAAACATTTTGGTAAATAGAGTTACTAGCCTAAAACTTATACTCTAGACCTGTTGAGATAAAAGTAATATTGTCATTGCTGTCTTGTTTTCTGAGGCTTGAATAGTGGGCAAATATTTTTGTAGAGCTGTTTATCTTATGAGAATATCCAATAGAGTTTTGCTTTCCAGATACTACTCTCATATCTGATTTTGCATTCTGGATATAAATACTGCCTTTATCTGATATTTTTCTTTTCATACTTACAACGTGACCTGAAAAAGATTTTCCTGATGATAGTTTTCTTGATGATTGGTATATCAGACCTAAGTCTATCTCCCCTAAAGGCAGCATGACACTAAATCTTTTCCCATCGTAACCTTTGATATTTTGTTCAATTGCAAATGACGCTTTTATATCATTTTTTGAGTAGTTAAAAGCAGAGGACTCTCCGTTTCCAGTAGACTGACTTATTGAGTTAATAGATACATTGAGACCGTCTATAAGATCTGGGCTTACGTATCCAACAAAACTATTCATTCTATTTTCACCACGTAGAATGTATTTAATATCTGCTCTGGTGTCATTGAATAAATCAATTTTTAATTGAGATTTTTTAAATGCTGTATCGTGAGTTCCGGTATATAGTTTTCCAAGACTTCCACTAATGGCTATAAACGTATTTCTTTCTTTAAATACCTTGTCTCCGTCTGCTCTAAGGTCAGTTGGATCTATTTCTTCTTCTATCTGGAATGATAATTTAATTCCTGGAGAAAAGTTATAAGAACCTTTTACACCTATTCTTGATGCATTATTTTGAAAATCTGTTTCATTTGCATTCTTTGAATCTACATCTTCCAAACTAACATTAATCTTTCCATAGAAATTTATGTCTGCATGCACTTGGTTTGAAAATGAAGATATTAAAACAAAAACAAAAGAGAGAGTTAAAAGTTTTTTCATGAAGTTACTCCTAGTTATATTTGTACTTATGATAGTGAGAATTTGTTACGTTATAGTTACGGATTAATTTTTTTTTGTGAATATTAAATTACAAAAAAGTGAACATCATCTTTGGTGACCCCCCCCTCCAAGAAACTGAACATGGGCTATAGGCATTCCTATTTCTATACATCTGGTAGCCCAGGTATGTCTAAGGCCCTCTTTTTGCCATATCCTTAATTGCTAGACTGGTTCTTAATAGGTGTTTTATAGTACCCCTCAAGAGCACTGCCATATTTAAATACATCATCATAATAGTAACTATTAGATTTATTTTGAACTGCATTGAAGATAACACCATTAATATCAACACCACTAAGTTGGAAGCGATTTTTTGCTGCTAGAACGTCTCTAGATGAGCATGCATCAAAACGAGCAACCATCATATTAAGACTGCAATGATTACCTATAATAGAGGCATCAGTTACAGCAAGAATTGGCGGTGTGTCAAATATCACTATGTCAAATTGCTCATTTAATTCTTTAGCCATTTTCTCAAATCTAGAATCCATTAGTAATTCTGATGGATTAGCTGGTGTCTCGCCACGTGGCATGAAATAAAGATTATTTATCTCAGTCTCACGCAAGGCGTCGCCTAATTCCAAAGTTCCCGCAAGAACTTCAGCCAAACCATTTTGTGGTTTCACACCAAACATATGATGGAGATAACTCTTTCGCATATCAGCATCAACAATGAGAACGCGCTGTCCTGACTTGGCAATCACGGCCGCAAGATTAACTACTACAAAAGATTTGCCCTCAGCGGGACTTCCGCTTGAGATCATCATTAGATTGTTATGAGAATCAGACATTAAAAAACGCAAGCTTGTTCGCAAGCTCCTTAGAGCCTCGATTGAGAGGTCATCAGGATAATCATGCGCCAAAATACTGCAATCTAGCTTTCTCCTTTTAAGCTTTGGAGAGCTCCCTTGCTTTAAAGGAGTTTCCAATGGCCTTAAAGAAACTTCATTTTCAGAATAAGGAATTGTAGCTCGAACAGTAAGGCCTATTTCAGTAAATGCTTGAGGATCAATAATTCCGGCTTTTAAAAAAAAGCGTAATAATACAATTACAACGCCTAACATTCCTCCTAACAATATACCAAGCACTACAATGAGCTTGCGGTTTGGCGAAACGGCTCCAGGAATAACCCCAGCCTTGTCCAAAAGTTGGACATTGCCAACTGTACTTGCCTTTAAAATATCAAGCTCTTGCCGACGATTTTCAAGAGACATGAAAATTGATTGGGTAGTTTCTAAATCTCGCGTAAGAATTAGAATTTCTCTCTGCATATTTGGCAGTTGGTCTAGTTTCTTTGTAATTTTATCTTGCTGCGCTAGTAGGCCATCCTGTTGAAGTTTAAATGAAATATAGTTTGGATGTTCTGTCATGAAGCGTCTTGATATATCGGCCTCGTTAATGGACATTGTATTAATGCTTGCTTCAATTTGAATAAGACTATCGAGCGCTGCTTTTGTTTCTAATACAAGATCAACAGAGTTGTTTTCCCTCTTAAAATTGTTAAGAGCTTCCTCTGCTTGAAATAATTCTGTCTTCACTCCTTTGATCTGTTGATTTAAAAAAGTAAGACTATTTTCTGCTTCTAATGCAAGCCGCTTCTTACTTTGAAGATAATAATTTTCAGCCACTGAATTGACTATATTTATAATAGAGTCTCTATTACCTCCATTAACTGCAATCTCAATAATATTTGTACTTTTCCCTTTCTCTTTAACTGATAGGCTTGATTGGAGTTTTAAAATTGTATTATGGCGATTTAATTTTTGCACTTTAAATTGAGTGCCCGGTCTAGCAATTAAGCTATTTACCATAATTTCAAAATCACCTTCCGAACTATAGGCTGGCTTTCCTATATAACCCTTTAGCAATTCTTTCTCATTGTAAGATAGTGAAAATTTTTGGTCTTCTAAAGCAATAAGCGTTAGGTTTTTATCTAAATAGCCTTGCGGTAAATTTAAATATGAAACATTAATCTTCTCTCCTCCCCAAGCATAAGTTTTAAATCCAAAAAGAGCTTCTGCAATCTCACTGCCATTCTGACGTCTGGCAAAAGCTGCTCCAATAAAGGGGAGATGAATAGGCTCGGCAGATATTGTTAGATTTAATTCATCTACCACTTTGCCAATAATCAAACGAGATTTAATAAAAAATAGCTCCTTAGCAGATGAGCTATCAGAAGTAATCATGTCAGCAGTGTTATCAAGACCTGGAACGCCCTGGATATTATCTTCAATAAGAACGAAGGTATTAGCTTTATATATTGGAGCTTGCAGTAAAGCATAAGTCGTAGCTAGAACTGCAAAAAATAATACTAAAAAAGTAATGATGTATCTTCCATCTAAAATTACGAAAAAGAGCTCCCGTAAGTCTATTTCGTCACTGGACTGCAAGTTAGCTCTCTCTTCTTGTATCGTATTATTCTTCATCATCAGCTATCTTCTTAAGATCTATTTTCTATAAGATCAATCTGATAAATTCCATTAAGGCTGCTTGTAAGCTGATTGAGTAGCTTATTCCAGCGCGCAACTGGAGCTGTTGTTACATAAACTATATCCATAGGCTGAAGCTTAAATTGCGTACTTAAAATTAATCTAGGGCCCATCGAAACATCTAGCTGATATATATCTACTAACTTTAAAGTAGAATCACTGGCTCTAAGAACAAATATGCCCGAGGCATTTGCAGATGCTTCATTGATACCCCCAACGTTATTGAGTGCTTCAGCAAGGGTCATGCCTCTTCGGCCAATTTGTTGAGTCGTTGCATCTACAACATCACCCATAACAAAAACCTTCAATGCATCATTTCGTGGAATATGAAGTACATCATTAGATTTAAGAAGTCTGTTTTGTTTTAAAACTCCTTGCTCTAAAAGGATAGACAGATCAATAGCTTCTGTGACTAGCTCCCCGTCATCAGTCGATGTCAAAGTCACAGAACTCCAATCAGCATCAGCAGCCATACCGCCTGCAAGACTTAATGCATCAAGTATTGTAGTGGGAACATTTTTTACCGGAATCATTTGTGGATTCTTTACAGCTCCTGAAACGAAGAAATGCTGAGAACGGAATGCTGCAACGTTAACATCAACTTGAGGATTGTTTATGTAGGTGCTTAAACCCTTAGTAATGTCTTCTCTTATTTGGGTAACTTCCCTCCCGATCACAGGAACCTTTCCAACATAAGGATAAAAAATAGTTCCATCTTTATGAACAAAATTTCCAGCTTCAGCTGCTGACCTTTGACCTGACTGAGGTATTGTAAGCTCTGGATGGTCCCAAACAATTATATTAAGAACATCTCCAACGCCTACCAGGTAGGTATAGTTATTCATTTCATCTTGAAGAGATCTATTTATAGCACTCTCGATCTTAATTTCTTCTGATTGCATCTTGCTGATAAGTTCTTGTGTAATTGGAATCAAATCAATGGCATTATTTTTAGAAAAACTTAAACCAGAAGTCTCTAGATTCGATATATGTGTTCCAGGAATAACTGTGCAGCTGGTTAATACAAATGCACACATCATAATTGCCGAGCGCCAAAGTTTTTTAAAGGTGCAAATAATCATTATTATTAGATTGCTTTTAGTCTATGGAAGGGTTGCTTGCAACAAAACTCAGAGGAGTGAGTATCAAGTGATAAACTTTCATCGAAGCAACCGTAGTAAATATTTTAAGTTTAAACATAATTTATATAGTTAAATTTAATGCATAATCAAATTTTATGATCAATAAAAAATGATTATCAATCAAATTTGTCTTATAGTCAAATTTGATTATATATAAAAACTATATTGATTATTTATAGCTCTTTATGTAAAATTAGATTATGGGAGAGAAAGAGAAGGTAATTGCACACGGAAACGTAGCTCGTCAGATAAATAAAAATTTACGTCGAGAGCGCATATTTAATATCGCAAAAAATCAAATAGCTAAAAATGGTCTAGAGGCTTTCACCATAGCTGAGCTTGCACAGGAAGCCGGAGTCAGCACACCAACGATTCACAACCTATTCGGAAAAAAAAGTGACATCGTTAAAGAATTGGTTTCGAATTTAATTGAACTAATGAAGGGTGCTACCGTCAACCCACCAATCGAACCTATTGAAAATGCAAAGTTCATCATCGATAACCTGGTTGCTTCAATCGAGCAAGATAAGGATTTTTTTCGCGCCGCACTTATGGCAATGGAGCAATTAAGACTGCTTGATCCTAGAATTCCGAATGGACTTTTCCAAAGAGCACGGCAAGTAGCAGCGCCGAGAAAGGAGTGGTACGAGACTGGGTTGTTGTTAGGCAATATCGAACCCGGCACAATCATGAAAGAAGTTCACAATACTAACCGGCTAGCACGAATTGACTGGGTTAATGGCTACATTGATTTGAATCAATTCCGCCATCAGGTTTTAGAGGGTGTACTTTTGGCGTACGCTTCCGATGCCAGCCCGGAGCTTCATGTTAGGCTGATTGAAGAAATCAATGGACTCAGCAAACTGTAGTTTGCGACATCACAATAAAGGCTGCATAAAAACCTCTCCGGCGCTCCCAAATTAAGTCGCCATAATGGGTAACATCAGGCGATGCATACCTTCAAACTCCACCAATTTCCATCGGCCATTATGCTCGTATCGTTCTCTTCGTAGATCTATTCCGGTCATTCCTGCACTAAGGCGCCTAAACACTCCTGCTAGAAGGTGTTTCAGTGATATCTTTGCTAATTGAACTCGGTAAAATCCGCTCTCAGTGAGATCTTGGTGTGATGACGGAAGCGCTGTCGCCACTTTCGGCTGCCTGTTGTCGCTGTGACAGGGCCTGGCGAACTTCCAACTGACTGGCGTGACTCATATTCACTTTGAATGACATCCACACCGGTAACAGCATAATAATCGCCAGCCCCGGGCCCATAATCAGGCCCAGACCCCACGTTACCGTGCTGGATACTTCGCCTGGTTGCGCTCCAGCCTGCAGGCCTATCAGGTCCAGAAACGGGCCAGCTATCAGGTAGCCAAAGGCGCCCATGAATTTGGCGGAAAAGAAAGCCGCAGCAAAAACAACGCCCTCTTTTCGCTGGCCAGTGGCTAACTCTTGCTCATCCACGATATCAGCTAGCATCGAGTGAACGGTGATCACGCGCAGAATAGTCATGGTCATATGTATTGCCCAGTTGAAGTAGATCAAGGCAAATACCACCGTGCTGTTATCTGGCAGTAGGTCAAACAATTTCAACGGTGTCAACCAGAGCAGGTTAATGCTGGTCAGGACACAGGTCAGGCGCAGTATCTGTTGTTTTTCAAACAGCCGATTCAGTGGTCTGGAAAACACGGCCGATAACAGTACCGCGAGAATAATGGGACCGGCAAACAATAAGGAAGTCTGGATCGCATCCAGTTGCCAGAAATAGATGTAAGTCACCATTAACAATGTAGCGGTAATGCTGCCGATACCGCCCACAGCCATATCCATCATCACCATGTATAAAAAGTTCTTGTTGCGAAATGTGATGAATATATCGCGCAGCATATTACTATCTGCATGTCCTGTGCCACTGGCGAGTTTAGGAATGTATTGCCAAGTTCCGGCAATGCAGATGACGCTAAACAGTATAACAAGCAGGCCGTTGGCCCAGCCAAAAAAATGGTAATTGTCGATGAGGAAGCGGCCGTCGAGGCCATTTTCTTCCTTAAATAAAAAAATCAGGGCGGTGGCCGAGACAAGAGTGCCGATAATCCAAGCCATATTGGTGCGCACCGCGGCCAGCTGCGTGCGTTCGTGATAGTCATCAGTAATCTCTGCACCCAAGGCTAGGTAGGGCACCATAAAAAAGGTCAGAGCTGTGCGTACCAGTAGAATGCTGATCAGCAGCCAGGTAAACAGCTGGCCTTGGTCGCTCAGCACACTGCCGGGTGGCCCGTACAGCATGACAAAACCCGCAGCCATTGGAATAACAGCGGCAATCATTAACGGGTGGCGGCGGCCAATGCGCGAGCGCAAACGGTCTGACCAGGCGCCAACCAGTGGGTCGCTGATACCATCCCAGATAATTGAAATGCCGATGGCAAGACCGGTCAGTGTCCCCGACAGGCCCAGCACCTGCTTGTAGTAAAACAGGATAAAAACCCCCATTGCCGCCTCTTTGAGTGCGTGACTGACAATACCTGAGCTATACAGCAGACGGTTATGCAAGCTAATACTTGAGACATTATTGGAATAAGCTAGAAAATTTCGCATTAAAAAACTATAAAAAATGTTCCCATTATTATACGGAAACTATGTGATATTGAATATAAAGAAAATTGCACAGTCCAGCAGCTCATTGTTTTAAAGGCGTAAATAACTCTAATATATGGGGCTTGAGTTATAGCTCGCTTATTGTAAGCAGTATAATGAAACCCTATCTGAAAATGAGTTGTCATAAGTTCCCACAAAGTTCCCAGTCTTATCTAGAAGTCTAGTCAATATATAAAAATGATGGGATCTTCTTAATTGTCTATATCTATAGAATCTATAGGCTTTATGATTTGTCTTGGATATCAAAAACTGGTGGGTCTGGGTGGACTCGAACCACCGACCTCACCCTTATCAGGGGTGCGCTCTAACCAAGCTGAGCTACAGACCCGTATTTCAACTGAAAGGCATTTTACAGCCTAAATTAAAAAGATAAAAGAGGTATGAGTATTCTTATTGCTTATTGAGTTTTAAAAGATCTATATAAACTGAAATAAACGTAACCCCAAGGGATAACAATAATATATTCCACTAGGCCTAAAAGTATATATTGAGCAATGCCAGGAACTAGCAACGACTGGACTACAGATGCAGCAAGCATAGTAATTGAAAAGAATAATAATGTTAATCCAAATAATGTGCCTCCATGCTCATCAGTCCTTTCCCATGAAAGTTGCAAAGATTCTGTAATGCTTTTATTTTCAAGCATTATTAAAGGAGAAAATAATGAAAGCCTGCCTGCTATATAAAATGCAGGAAGGATAAGAAGAAAGGCACTAAAAAATATAGCTATTGATGCTAAAAGATAAGCGCCAAGAATAGGAAAGAATTTTTTAAATCCAGCAAGTAAAGCCGATAAAGGCTCAATATCAATACCCTCTTCTTTGGCGTTATAAGAAACAAAAAGACCGCCTATAAAAGAAATACTTAAAAGCATTCCTAGTATTCCAATGGTACCAATTGCAGTGCCGTTATCATTAATAAAGGTCATAAGATCTTCTGGCTGAGTAACGTTTTGCATTGGTGAAATAAGAGAGGCTGTGGCTATTTCAACTGCCATTACAGGGGCTGCTAGTATTAAAAAGTATTGCCAGTTATTAAAAGCAAAATTCCATGCGTGTTTAAATTGATTCATTTGTTAATTGTAAAGTATTATGAAATCTATGCATAAAATAAATATACAACTAGTAGCAGTTATAGCAGTAGCTATCATCGTTAGCTGTTCCCCTAATATAAAAGATATGAGTTACCCAGAATCAAAAAAAGTAGAATTCAGTGAAAATCTTCACGGCTTTGAAGTTGAAGATTCTTACAGATGGCTTGAGGATTTTACCAGCGAGGAATCTGTAGATTGGGTTGAAAGGCAAAACACCTTTACAAAAAAATTCATCGGCAAAAATAGTTATAAGAAATCTATAGCTAAAGATCTTAAAAAAATATGGGGTAATGAATCCATTAGCACTCCTTACAAAGTTAAAGATAAAACCTTTTATTCATTTAATGATGGCTCATGGCAGCAAAGTAAATTGATGGTTAAGGATTGTGACGACTGTGAGGAAAGAGTTTTACTAGACCCAAATAATCTTTCTAAAGATGGAACTATTTCATTGGGCGGAACAAGTGTTAGTAGTAATGGATCGCTATTAGCGTATTCCATTTCTGATGGCGGATCAGATTGGAGAACATGGAAAGTTCTAGATATAAATTCAGGCGAAGTACTTGAGGATAATATTGAATGGGCAAAATTCTCAAATGCTACATGGGAGAATGATGATTCTGGATTTTATTATCAAAAATATGAAGAGCCAAAAGATGAGCTTTTAAAAGAACTCAACTCTAGCCCTGAGCTAATGTTTCATAAAATAGGTACCGATCAATCAGAAGATATTATTATTTATGAAAATCCTGATAAGCCTAGATGGGGATGGGGTATAACGGTTGTTGAAGACTCTAAAATAAAATTTCTTTCTATCTCAGAGGGGACTGACGAGCGAAATAGGCTTTATGTTCAACTTGAACCTGGGGCAAATTTTATTCCATTAATAGATGAGCTAATAGGCGCATATCAATTCTTGGGTAACAAAGAAAATATCTTCTGGTTTTATTCAACCGAAGGTTCTATAAATGGAAAAGTTGTTTCATTAGAAATAAAAAATGGTTCTTTTGTATGGAATGATGTCATTTCTCAAACTGATAATTCAATAAGAAGCGTTAATCTTATTAATAACTCCATCGCTGTTAGTTATTTAGTAGATACATTTTCAGAAGTTCATTTCTTTTCTCTTGAAGGTGAGTATAAAAATAAATTATCTACAGATAAAAAAGGAACTATTAGTGGGTTTTATGGAGGACTCGAAGACACCTCTAGCTATTTCTCTTTTACTAATTTTATAACTCCTAGGGAGATTTATAAGATTGATTTAACAGATCTTTCACAAGAATTATTCTGGAAAGAGGATTTAGATGGCTTCGATTCAAATGAATACGTATCAGAATTTACATTTTATGAATCAAAGGATG
>OJGM01000187.1_pt1 | contig 10640 bp, 10 predicted proteins | sample 1594611 | NCBI WGS metagenome assembly OJGM01 (sample SAMN05416713, study PRJEB24817) | seawater metagenome | isolation source: Sea water | place: Canada:Atlantic | collected 2013-07 | reverse complement strand
GATGCTCAGGAGTCTCGTGGGCTCGGAGATGTGTATAAGAGACAGGATAAAAGGTTTGGCAGTTGTTTGAAACTAGCCAATTGCTCTAGTAGTCGGTCACTAGACTGGTCAATTCGTACTTTTGCAGTTTCACTTAATCTATCCAAACCTAATTGCAACGAATAAAAATATACCCCTGTTACAATTATAGATGATAATATTACATATAATATAGCATAAATATTTTGAACTGATTTTTTGTACATTTTGATTCGCTTGTATTTAATCTTATCTTAAAGACCATTTGAATTTTATCATACATATTTTGTGTGATTTTTCGCACAAGTGGATGAAATGTTTATATTCATATTCTTAAGCATATGATTAATAGCAATAAAATATTTTATTCAAAAATAATTTGCTATAAAAAGCCTTTAGAAGCAACAAACAAAGATGGGGGAAATCCCCCTTATTTCAATTGGGAGGAAATAATGAAAATATTTTTAAAAGCTGCATGTGTTGCAGCGGTTGCAGTAGTGCCATCTATAGCTACAGCAGCGTGTGATAGTGGTGAAATAGTTATTAAATTTAGTCATGTTACAAATACTGACAAACATCCAAAAGGTATTGCTGCAACTTTGTTAGAGCAGCGTATCAATGATGAAATGAATGGTAAAGCTTGTATGGAAGTTTTTCCAAATTCTACACTATATAATGATAATAAAGTTTTGGAAGCGATGCTCCAAGGTGATGTTCAGTTAGCGGCACCTTCTTTATCAAAATTTGAAAAATTTACTAAACAGTTCCGTATTTTTGATCTACCTTTCATGTTCAAAAATATTAGTGCTGTTGAAGCATTCCAGGCATCTGATACAGGTCAAGCAATGTTGGATTCTATGCAGAACCGTGGCTTACAAGGATTAGGTTACTGGCATAATGGAATGAAGCAAATGTCTGCAAGTGTTCCATTAACTGCACCATCAGATGCAAACGGATTAAAATTCCGAGTGATGTCTTCTGATGTGTTAGTGGCACAAATGGAAGCAATGGGAGCAAGCCCACAAAAGATGGCCTTCTCTGAAGTTTATGGTGGATTACAGCAGGGTGTTGTTGATGGTCAAGAAAACACCTGGTCAAATATTTATGGAAAGAAATTTTTTGAAGTCCAAGATGGGACAACAGAAACTGACCATGGGATTTTAGATTATTTAGTGGTTACTAATATTGATTGGTTAAATGGTTTAGATGCAGATATTCGGGATCAGTTTTTGACCATTTTTAATGAGGTTACTGAACTTCGAAATGCTGAGTCCTATGCAGTCAACCAAGCCAATCGACAAGCAATTATTGATGCTGGTGGTGAAGTGCGTACTTTGACAGCTGAGCAACGTCAAGTATGGGTTGACGCTATGAAACCAGTTTGGTCAAAATTTGAAAGCGATGTTGGAGTTGAAAATATCGCTGCTGCCCAAAAGATTAATATGGCAAACTAAAACACTAGGCGCGTTGAGTAATCAACGCGCCTATTTTATTTATATTAGAGATTTTAGGGGCTATCATGGAAGAAAAAAATTCATGGGTCGATCATATTGAGGAAAACTTAATCGCAATAATATTAGGTATTATGACTCTTCTAACATTTGCAAATGTTGTGGCTCGATATGTATTTAATTCTAATATTTTTTGGGCTTTAGAATTAACAGTATTTTTATTTGCATGGTTGGTTTTATTAGGCGCTACTTACGCAGTAAAGAAAACTTCACACCTTGGCGTTGATGCAATTATAAACATGCTTGGCAACAAAAAACGTCGAATTTTAGCTTTAGTAGTAGCATTTGTTTGTATTTTTTATGCATTTCTGATGCTCAAGGGTTCTTGGGATTATTGGGCTCCATATGCAAATTTGCCATCAACAGAAGGCCGATGGTTTCCAACAGGATTTGATTACACTATCCGAGGCCGAGGTTGGTATGAAACGCAAGATATTCCAGTACCATTTTTCATGAGGTGGCTTGAAGGTGTGTTTAATGATGGAATGGAATACGAGAAAATGCCGAAAGTTGTTCCATATATTGTAATGCCTCTATCAATGGCTTTATTACTTTTTCGGTTTATCCAAGCTGGAATATTAGTTTGGAAAGGTAAAATCGATATGATGATTGTTAGCCATGAGGCTGAAGAAGATGTTGAAGAAGCAAATAAAGCCATGGCTGCTGAGGAGATAAAATAATGGAACTCTTCTTACTTTTTGCAATGGTTATATGTTTAATGCTGATTGGTGTACCAATTGCTGTGTCGCTCGGCTTTTCCTCCATTCTTTTCCTATTAATATTCTCGGATAGCTCTTTAGCATCCGTTGCTCAAACAATTTTTGAAGCGTTCGAAGGGCATTCAACACTTCTTGCTATACCATTTTTCATTTTGGCTTCATCATTTATGTCGACAGGTGGCGTTGCAAAAAGAATTATAAGATTTTCAATTGCACTCGTGGGTCACTTGCGAGGTGGATTAGCAATCGCAGGCGTTTTAGCTTGTATGATTTTTGCTGCATTATCGGGCTCATCACCAGCAACGGTGGTCGCAATTGGTTCAATTGTTATCGCTGCGATGAGGCAAGTTGGGTACACTAAAGAATTTGCTGCAGGAGTAATTTGTAATGCTGGAACCCTAGGAATATTAATTCCTCCCTCTATTGTAATGGTTGTATATGCTGCAGCAGTAGAGGTGTCTGTTGGGCGAATGTTTTTAGCAGGTGTTATTCCAGGATTATTAGCAGGAAGTATGTTAATGGTTGGAATATACATAATGGCTCGTGTGAAAAATATGCCATCTGGTAAATGGTTAGGGTGGCGCGAAATATATGAAAGTTTTAGTGATGCTGCCTGGGGCTTACTTTTAATCGTCATTATAATGATAGGTATTTATGGTATTCCTGGACTTACTGGAGCAATATTTACACCAACAGAAGCTGCGGCTGTTGCATCCATTTATGCTTTCATAGTTGCGAGCTTTATTTATCGAGATATGGGGCCACTTGCAGCTAAAGAAGGTGGGCAAAGAAAAAGCCTATTAAAAAATCCACACGCATTGATAACTGCTTTTTGGCATGAAGATACTCGAAATACATTACTTAGTGCCGCAAAGCTTGTTGTTACTTTAATGTTCGTGATAGCAAATGCATTGTTATTAAAACATGTGATAACTGATGAGCAATTACCTCAAAAGATCACATCTGTTATGATTTCATATGGCTTTGGGCCAATAATGTTTTTGATTATTGTTAATATTATCTTATTGATTGGTGGTCAGTTTATGGAACCATCAGGCCTGTTAGTAATTGTGGCTCCGTTAGTTTTCCCTATAGCAATGGAACTAGGGATTGATCCAATCCACCTTGGTATAATTATGGTGGTAAATATGGAGATTGGGATGATTACTCCTCCTGTTGGTTTGAATTTGTTTGTAACTGCGGGCGTGGCAAATATGTCTATGATGGGAGTGGTGCGAGCTGCTTTACCATTCTTGGCTATAATGTTTGTATTCTTAATTTTGATTACATACGTTCCATGGATATCTACAATTTTACCAAACTCTGTAATGGGGCCAGAAATAATAATGAAATAATCAAATCTCTTAAAATAAATTCTTATCCCTAAGCTGGAAAATATACAGCTTGGGGCACTACATTTAAACAAATATATATTTAATGTTAGCGTACCAGAATTGTATGAATATTATCTTATAAAGCACAACTGCTAGACGGTGGTTTTTCTTACAGTTCTGATAAATCTTTTTACAGTCTCAGAATTTCCTGATTTTCGAAAAGCTAAATATAGGTCGATTAGATTTTCGCATGGTTCGAATGGAACTATGGAAACGCCAGGAGGGGTGATATTCTTGACCCATTCTGGCGCTAGCGCAATCCCAATGCCATGGGCCACAAACTGTAGCAAAGTGCACTTGTCGATGATCTCACAAACAATATTTGGTTGGGAGTCAATTTGCTGAAAAGCATTTAATAATGCTTTGTGCAGAATTGGTCTTGCATGTTTTGGATATCCGATGATTGGTTGTTCTGCGATATCAGATATGGAAAGGGATGGAGAACGTGAAAGCGGATTAGTATCGGCAATAACCACTACGATAGGCTGTCTATGGAGAAGCTCGCTGGTAATAAATTCGTCTTCTTGAGCTGTTCTTACGAATGCCACATCTGTGCGATGAGCAATTAATTCTTGAGAATGCTGACCTGATGAAGAGATTTCCAGTATTTGCACGTGTGCATTAGGATCAGTTTGGCGAAATGCAAGTAGAGTTTTGGGAAGAAAGATGGACATGGCCTCATCGACACCGCTCACACGAACGTGATGAAGATCGGATTCCGCGGTATGAATAACATTAGATACTGATCTTTCAATATCAGTAAGGATCCTTTTTGCATCCTGAAAAAACTCTGACCCGGCTTGTGTGAGACTGACTTGCCTTGTCGTTCTAAAAAGTAGCTTTGCACCGAGTTCATGTTCCAATGCTGACACACGTTCAGAGAGAGCGGGTTGGCTCAGCCCCAAGCGTTCACCAGCTTTTCTGAAGTGAAGTTCTTCAGCGACAGCGACGAAGCATTCCAGTTGTCTAATGTCCAATCAGATACCCTTTATTATTTTTATTTAATCACACTTACCCGCATTTGGTCGCTCAAACTAGACTCAAAATCATGTATTGCACTTGCATATTTCAGCGTATCTAAAGTGTCATCGCGGCCTTGGATCAGTGACGTTCGTGTAGCCTCGTCCATTTCAAAAGGTGCCGAAATCTCACCTGCTGTTATTGTTTGGGTATCAATCTCAATCGATACCTCAGGGCTGTTGGCATTCTTGGCAAACTGTAAAAGCTTGTCTCGTATTTCATGGGAAACAATTGGTAATGCAAGCCCATTTTTACGTGCATTGTCGTAAAATATACCTGCAAAACCTGTCCCAATGCATGCCTTAATCCCAAGTTGGCGCATACCCCAGACGGCATGTTCTCTGCTTGAGCCACATCCAAAATTGTCGCCAACGATCAAAATTTTGGCATTCGTCCAAGGGGATTTGTTCAAAATGAATTCTGGGCGCTTTTGCCCGGAATTGTTAAAGCGTAAGTCAGCAAAAGTCCCATCGGCTAAACCTTCGCGAGTTATCGTGATCAAAAATCGCTTTGGCATGATCACATCAGTATCGACATTGGCCAGCGATAATGGAGCAGCGATCCCTTTAATTGTTTTCTTCATATGCTTTTCTTTCATCTAAAATCACGTACGTCTACTAAGTGTCCAGTGACAGCAGCTGCAGCAACCATTGCTGGTGACATCAAATGCGTACGTGCACCGCGTCCCTGACGGCCTTCAAAATTTCGGTTGGTTGATGAGGCGACACGCTCACCATCCATAGCAATATCATCGTTCATGGCCAGGCACATAGAACAGCCTGCCTCAGGACGCCATTCAAATCCAGCGGTCTCAAAAATTCCACGAAGGCCTTCTGCTTCTGCCCTGATACGCGTCAAGGCAGAACCCGGCACAACGATGGCTTCCACTCCTTCAGCCACTTGCCGACCTTCAAGAATTTTGGCTGCCTCTCGAAGATCTTCGATACGACTATTTGTACAAGATCCAATAAATGCAGTATCGATTTTTATTGACTGGGCTGGTTGCCCTTCGGTTAATCCCATATATTGCAATGATCGCTCCAATGCCATTTTAGCTTTAGGAGAAACATAGTCGAGCGCAGATGGTACATTAGCAGTAATTGATATCGACTGATCTGGGCTGGTGCCCCAAGTGATCAAGGGTTCAATAGCGGCCCCTGAAATGGTAAACTCTTTATCAAATACTGCTTTAGGGTCACTAACCCAGCTTTCACCTTTAAAAGCAAATTGATCACTATGAGAGTGCCCTTTCAAAGCGGCTTGGGTTATTTCATCCACTGCTATTAAAGCTGCACGGGCGCCTAGTTCAACCGCCATATTACAAATGGTCATACGACCAGCCATATCCAGATCTCGAATTGCAGAGCCAGCAAACTCCACAGCAAATCCATTGGCTCCACCTGCTCCTACCACTTGCACAACCTTCATGATAATGTCCTTTGCTGTAACACCGAGAGTGGTGCTTCCTTGGATAGTGACGCGCATGGCCTTCATCCGCTTATAACGCAGCGTTTGGGTTGCTAGAACATGCTCAACTTCAGATGTGCCAATACCAAAGCCCAATGCTCCAAAGGCCCCATAAGTAGTTGTATGGCTGTCTCCACAAGCAATTAACATGCCCGGTACAACCAGCCCTTGTTCAGGAACAATAACGTGTTCGATACCTTGGCGAGGATCACCAAGTCCATAAAAGGCAATCCCGTGTTTAATGCTGTTATTTTCTAGATTATCTATTAATAATTTGGATTGTGCATCTGGTGCTTCGACACTACGAGTGGCATTAACATGGTCAACCACAGTCAAATGCGCCTCAGGCCGCCATACTTTTAATCCTTTGCTTTCCATACCGGAGAATGCCTGTGGGCTGGTGTATTCGTTCATTATATGGAAATCGACGTAGATCAGCATATCGCCATCTGGTAAATCGCAAACCTTATGTGCATCTACTAGTTTGTCATAAAGGGTTTTTGTCATTGAGTAGTTTCCTTATTCAGGATTGGATTGCGAGAAAAAAAGTCTAACATGTGTGCTGCGACTTCTTGGGGTATCTCTTCAGCCATGTAATGCGTTGCATTTAGTGCTTTACCTTCAATTTGATGCGCACGCTGACGCCATAGTTCTAATGCATTAAAGCAAGTCTCGATAACACCAAATTTAGCCCACAAGGCGAGGACTGGCATTGTAAGCTTTTTTCCCTCGTCAGAATCGTCGTGATAAATGTCAATAGTCGCTGCTGCGCGATAATCTTCACAACTAGAGTGAACGGTATCTGGATCTTTAAAAGCAGCCAGATACTCCGCCAATGCATCAGGAGAAAATGGGTTTTTTCCATGTGCTTGATTTATACACTTTAATTTCCAGAACTCTTCTGGATCTGCCAAGATCATTTGCTCGGGTAGTGGGTGAGGTTGTGTAAGAAAAAACCAATGCCAATATATTTGTGCAAAATCAGCGCTAGTACCAGCATACATTTCACGTGTAGGAGCTATATCGAGTAGTACCATGGCCTCAATTTTATCCGAATGGTCAAGGCCGAGGCGGTGTGCAACTCGGGCCCCCCGATCGTGAGCACCAACCAAGAATCTATCATGCCCTAAATTCCGCATCATGCTTATTATATCCTGCGCCATAGCGCGTTTAGAGTATGGGAAGTGTGATGCGTTGGAAGGTGGTTTTTCTGATGCACCGTATCCACGTAAATCTGGGCAGATGACCTGATAGGAACGTGCCAGAATTGGTGCAACACTGTGCCACATAGCAGATGTTTGCGGATAACCGTGAAGAAGTACAATAGGTGGAGCACCTTCAGGTCCAGCGCGGCGCACAAATAAAGTCGCACCGTCTCCTTTGATACGCTCCTGTACAAAACCTTTAAACATTCCAAACTCCCCAGAGAAATTAAACTTAACTTATTATCCCAGATTTAATTGAAATTTTTAATCGCAAAAACTAATCAATATATCCGATTATACTAGTACCAGTAATAATATTGAAAAAAATTATTTTTTTTGACTAATCATAGGCTTAATTAGGCTAGTAAGATAAATGCATTTCTTCTAATCTTTCTTAAAAACGCTTTAAGGTTATTTTCATGCAACATATTACTAATCAATATTTTAAAACTGGGATCCAAATGGCAGGAGTGCCATTGCCAAGCACAAATAGTGCAAGACCAGTTGGAATGTTAAAAAATTGTCCTGCACATTTTCAAACACCTTTAATGTCTGTTGATAAACTCGCTGAAAATTTGGGTATATCGTCAATTCATGTAAAAGACGAAAGAGATAGAATGAAGCTTGGAAGCTTCAAGGCTCTTGGAGCCGCATATGTAATAGCAAGTGATGCAGCCGAGGGTGATGTTTCAAACACAACTTATATAACTGCATCTGCAGGAAACCATGGATTGTCAGTTGCTGCTGGAGCATCAGCTTTTGGTGCCAAAGCTGTAGTTTATCTTTCACACACTGTACCCGAAGATTTCGCAACGCGATTATCCAAAATTGGAGCCACTGTTGTAAGGGCAGGGGAAAATTACGAAGCTTCAATGGTTGCTGCGCAAAAAGCTGCTGCAGATAATGATTGGGTTTTACTTTCAGATAGTTCATGGGATGGATATTTTGATAGGCCTTGGAGATTGATGGAAGGCTATACAGTGATGGCTGCTGAAATCATTCAGCAAATAGAGCATGTTCCTACTCATATATATTTACAAGCAGGTGTTGGAGGTATGGCTTGTGCCATGGCTGCGTGTTTTCGAAATGCCTGGGGAGATGTGCCGATTATTACTGTTGTTGAACCTGCATTTGCACCGGCGCTAACAAATTCAATTATTGAGGGGAAGTTTGCTTCTACTTCAGGGCCAGTTTCTGATATGGGTCGACTTGATTGTAAGGAAGCTTCATTAATTGCATTAGCTGGTTTATCTCGAGATGCTAATAGTTTTGTTACATTGACTGAAAGAGAATGTTTGGATGCAATAAAAGTATTACCAAAATATAACTTAGATACATCTTCATCTGGTGGCGCTGGAATTGCAGCCATGATGATGTCAGATCTTCCAACGGATGCACGAGTTTTATGCATATTATCAGAAGGACCAGATGAGTAATGCAAAGAGGATTTTTAGATCGTGAATTTCAAAAACGCGTGAGTTTAGCGCAAAATTTAATGGCTAAAAATAATTTAGCAGCATTGTTGCTAACTACAGAACCTGATGTCCGCTATTTCACTGGATTTCTTACACAATTCTGGCAAAGTCCTGCAAGACCATGGTTTTTGATTGTTCCAGCTAGTGGAAAACCAATTGCAGTGATACCAAGTATTGGGTTCTCTTTGATGAATTCAACATGGATCGATGATATCAGAACTTGGGTTGCTCCAAACATGCTTGATGATGGAATAAGCCTCTTAATAGATACTTTAAATGAAGTGGCCCAAGGTGGAAGAATTGGAATTCCAGATGGGTTAGAATCTCATGTTCGCATGCCTCATGCTGATATGAAAAAATTATCTGAAAAAGTAATAATGTCATCTGATAATGGGATTGTGCGTCAACTTCGAATGGTAAAATCAGAAGCTGAAATAAACAAAATTAGGCATGCATGTAATATTGCGGATAATGCATTTAATTCTGTTAAAAAATTTGCTGAAGTTGGAATGACACAATCAATTGTTAATCGTAAATTTCAATCAACATGTTTAGATGCTGGTGCTGACAGTGTTCCTTATGTCTCCATGGGGCTTGGCGCTGGGGGTTACTATGATGTTATTTCTCCAGCTGCAGACATTCAAATTGAGAGTGGTGATATTCTTATGCTGGATACTGGTTTAATGTGGGATGGTTACTTTTGTGATTTTGATAGAAATTTCTCTATGGGTAAGCCTGACCCTCGTGTTGTATCCTGTCATAATTATTTGGTGGATGCTGTAATGGCGGGATTAGAAGTTGCAAAAATTGGATCAACTGCTGCGGATATTTTTCATGCAATGGCAAAAATTACAGGAGCTGGAAAAGCCTTAGAAGCAGGACGTTTTGGTCATGGTTTGGGGATGCAATTGACTGAATGGCCATCTTTTATACCTGATGATCATACTGAGATTTTAGAGGGTATGGTCTTAACGTTGGAACCATCAATTGAAACGATAGATGGGCGTATTATGGTCCATGAGGAAAATATTGTAATTCGAAAAGATGGTGCGGAAAAACTTTCTACATTTTATAAAGAAATGGTAATTATTTAATGAACAATTTTTCTTATAAATTGGAAGAAAGCTATAGTCCGTCGATGGGGTTAATTGTATTGCAAGCTGATCAAAGAATTGAGTTAGATGCACGTCAACAATTTGAGCCAAAAGTAAATCTTCACATATCTCGAATTCCATCAGCAGCAACAGTAACAACTGACACTTTAAAACAAATGGAAAAGGATCTTCCTTTGGCAGTGTCCTTGTTGCCACGAGCAGTAGAGTTTGATGTTGTTGGTTATGGCTGTACTTCTGGCACTTCTGTTATTGGTGCTGAAAATATTGCAAAAATTGTAAAAGCTAGTTGTAAAACTAAAAATGTTACAGAGCCTGTGAGTGCATTAATTGCTGCATGTAAATATCTTAAAATAAAACGAATTGGGTTTTTATCTCCGTATATAGAGGCAGTAAGTGCTGGGCTTCGTCAAACTTTACTTGAGACGGGTATTGAGACGCCAACGTTTGGAAGCTTTAATGAAGAAATAGAAGAAAAAGTTGTTAAAATAAGTACACAATCTATTTTTGATGCGGCCGTTGAATTAGGGAGGCAAGATATTGATGCTCTTTTCCTATCATGCACAAATTTAAACACACTTCCGATTATAAAGAATATTGAACAAAGTATCGGAAAACCTGTTTTATCTAGTAATCAGGTATTAACTTGGCACATGGGCCAACTATCCAATGGCTGTCTCTTATACACATCTCCGAGCCCACGAGACTCCTGAGCATCT
>OJGM01000181.1_pt1 | contig 10713 bp, 10 predicted proteins | sample 1594611 | NCBI WGS metagenome assembly OJGM01 (sample SAMN05416713, study PRJEB24817) | seawater metagenome | isolation source: Sea water | place: Canada:Atlantic | collected 2013-07 | reverse complement strand
CGGAGATGTGTATAAGAGACAGTCTTTATTCAACTAATGGAAGTAAATATTTAGATTTTGTTCAAGGAATTGCAGTGAATTCTTTAGGACATGCTCACCCCAAGCTAGTAGCCGCTTTAAATAAGCAGTCTAAAAAAGTATGGCATGTGTCTAATGCATTTCAAATACCGGAGGGAGAAAAGTTAGCCAAAAAATTAACCCAACACACGTTTGCTGATTATGTGTTGTTTCAAAATAGTGGAGCAGAAGCAACCGAGGCAGCAATAAAGGTTGCCAGAAGATACTTTTATTCTATTGGCCAGCCTAAAAAAAATAGAATTATTTGTATAAAAGATTCTTTTCATGGAAGAACTTTGGCTACTATTTTTGCCAGTGGTTCCAAAAAAATGACAGAAGGTTTTTATCCCAAAGTTCCAGGCTTTGATCACTTTAAATTTGGAGATCATACAAAATTAAAAAAATTAATAACCAAAAAAACCGCTGCCATTATGGTGGAAACAGTAATGGGTGAAGGTGGAATCAAGGTGATACCAGACTGGTGTTTGAAAGGATTAAGAAAGCTTTGTAATGAAAAAAAGATTTTATTAATTCTAGACGAAGTTCAGTGTGGAATTGGAAGAACGGGAAAATTCTTTGCATTTGAACATGCCAAGGTCAAACCAGATATAGTTCCTATAGCCAAAGGTATTGGAGGAGGATTTCCTATGGGCGCTGTATTAATGAATAAAAAAACAGCCTCGGGAATGGTTGCGGGCACACATGGATCTACTTTTGGAGGAAACCCTTTGGCAATGTCAGTGGGAAGCGCGGTATTAGAAGTTATTTTGAAAAAAGGCTTTTTAAAAAATGTGACAAAAATATCTAGCTATTTTCACTTAGAATTAAACAAATTACAAAAACAGTATCCAAAAATTATTAAAGAAGTAAGGGGCGCTGGGCTACTCGTGGGCTTGCAACTTCATAAAGATCAGACTACATTTATAAAAAAATTAATGGATAATAAGCTCTTAACTATTAGAGCTGCTGAGAACGTAATAAGATTACTACCTCCTCTTACTGTTAAAAAAAATGAAATTGACTTAGCTATTAGTATTATCGGCAAGGTCTGTAAAAACTATAAATAAAATGAACCACTTTTTAGATCTTGGCCAAATTGACAAAAAGGAACTGAGAAATATTGTCGAAGAAGCAAAAAGAAGAAAAAAGAAATATTCTATAAAGAAAAAAGTGTCTGTCACGGAAGCTAGTAACGCACAAGACAAACTGCTTTTAATGATTTTTGAAAAGCCTTCTACCAGAACAAGATTATCCTTTGATCTTGCTATGAGACAATTGGGTGGACAAACGATTGTTATGAATGCAAATGATATGCATCTAGGAAAAGGAGAGGAGAGCATTGAAGATACAGCAAAAGTTATTTCTTCGTTTTCCGATATTGTTATGTTTAGAACTTTTTCACATAAATCATTATTAGAATTGTCTAACTTGTTAAATATTCCATTAATTAATGGATTAACGGACCATTCACATCCATGCCAACTATTGAGCGATGTGCTTACTTTTGAAGAAAATAAAGGTTCTATCAAAGGAGCTAAAGTTGCCTGGATTGGAGATGGTAATAACGTAACTAACTCTGCAATTGAAGCTGCGGTCCAATTTGATTTTCAGTTAAATATTTCATGTCCCAAAGGATACATGCCATCTAAAAAAACTTTAGATTGGGCAGATAAAAAAAATGGTAAAATTAATATTATTCAAGATCCTAAAAAAGCAGTAGCAGGAGTAGATGCTATTATGAGTGATAAGTGGATTTCAATGGGGGACAAGGTAAATGTAAAACAAAAAAAGAAAGCCCTAAAAGATTACCAAGTAAATAAAAAGATGATGAGCCTTGCTAGTAAAGATGCAATTTTTATGCATGTTCTACCGGCCGCAAGAGGGGAAGAGGTATCGGCAGAAATTATTGATGGAAAGCAGTCTGTTGTGTGGCACCAGGCTGAGAATAGATTGCATGGCCAAAAGGCTATTATTGATTGGTGTTTAGACTAATCTCTCCAAAAAGACGGAAGAAATAAAACTAAAACGGTAAAGAACTCCAACCTTCCAAGTAACATCGCAATACTCAAATACCACTTAGTTAGATCAGGCAAGTATTTAAAGCTTCCGTTGGGTCCAATAATTTCTCCAAGTCCAGGACCTACATTAGAAAGAGAGGTCGCTGCAGCAGAAATAGCAGTGGTAAAATCAAGGTTGCTCAATGATAGTAGGGCTGTAAGAAGAAAGAAAATAAAAATATACAAAAAAACAAAAGTTAACACCGAGGTTAAAAAAGTGTCTCCGATTACTTCACCACGATATTTAATGGGAAATACTCCGTTGGGATAAATAATTTGTTTGATTTGTTTTTTAATAAACAAATTCAGAATTTGAAATCTAAATATTTTAATTCCACAGGTAGTAGAAGCAGCACAACCTCCAACAAACATTAGTATTAGAAAAAAGAATAATGAAAAATTACCCCAAGTTCCAAAATCTTGAGTGGTAAAACCAGTGCCACTTATAATTGAGATGACATTAAAAGCAGACTCTCGAATATTGTCAGGCAAAAAATCTTTCACAAAAAAATAACAATAAATAGTTACGATAACTGTCGATAAGGAAACAAAATAAAGGAAACCCTTTATTTGAGTGTCTTTAAAAAAGGCAGCTTTTTCTCCTTTTAAGAATTTTAAATAAGTTAAAAAAGGAACGCTTCCACAAATAATAAAAATCATAGTAATTATTTCTATGGAGACAGAATTAAACTGTCCAATAGAACCACTATACGTAGAGAAGCCACCAGTTGAAATAGTAGTTAAAGAATGGGCTACTGCATCAAAAGCATTCATGCCAAAAAGATAAAAGCATAAGGCGCAAATGGCTGTTAAGATAAAATAAATTTTAGTACAGACCATCGCTATTTCTTTTGAGCTTGGAAGAATTTTTTCAAACTCTGCACCCTCTGATTTAAACAAAGACATTCCACCAATATTAAGAAGCGGCAACACTGTAATTGCCATCACTACAATTCCTATACCACCCAACCATTGTAGAATGGCTCTCCAAATTAATACTCCCTTAGAAGATCTTTCTATATCGTCTAAAATAGTTGATCCGGTAGTGGTAATTCCGGACATCGATTCAAAAAAAGCATCTGTAAAGGAAAGTTGCAAAGATGAATACATTAATGGGAAAGAGGCAAATAAAGTTATGGCGATCCAGGAGAAAGAGGTCATCATAAAAGCCTGTTTGATGTTAAGGCTTTTTTCTTCAGTCTGGTTCGTGATGAGCAAAAGAAATCCAATAAAAATGGAAAAAAAAGACCAAAATAAAAAATTATGAGATTTGTCTCCGATGGTGATTTCTACCAAGTAGGGAATAAGCATAAATAGACCCAAAATAATAAGCAATGCGCCTATAACTAAAAAAACTGTTTTGGTTCCATCTTTCATATTTTCCTAATGATCTCAAAAATATATCAATTCGTTTTTAAAACAAATAATGATTCCTAGTAAAATACCTGACAAAAAATTGTTTTTTGAGCTATAAGGAATGCATTCGCAAATGATTGATACTGAGTATTTAGATTCAAAAGCCTGGCCATTTGTTGAGGCTAGAGCACTTTTAAAAAAAAGAAAAAAACTTTTTGATAAAAAGGGTTATGCCTTATTTCAAACTGGATATGGCCCAAGCGGGTTACCACACATAGGTACATTTGGAGAGGTTTGTAGAACCACGATGGTTATTCAGGCATTTCAAAAACTAACAGACATACCTGTAAAATTATTTACTTTTTCAGATGATATGGACGGTCTTCGAAAAGTCCCTGATAATATTTCAAATAAAGAAGTCTTAGAGCAAAACCTTAATAAGCCCCTAACAAGTGTTCCAGACCCCTTTGGAAAGTATAATAGCTTTGGAGAGCATAATAACGAAAGGTTAAAAAGTTTTTTAGATCAGTTTGGTTTTCACTATGAATTTAAGAGCTCCACGGAATTATACCAATCTGGTATTTTTGATGACACCTTAAAACTTGTTCTGGATAAGTATGATTCAATTATGAATATCGTTCTCCCAACTCTTGGAGAAGAAAGAAAAAAATCTTACAGCCCATTTCTTCCTATATGCCCTGAAACTGGAAAAGTATTGGAAGTAGCTATTTTAGAAAGAGATGTTGCGAATGGAGAAATTGTATACGAAAGCAATGGTAAAAAATTTAAAACAAAAGTAACAGGGGGCAATTGCAAGCTTCAATGGAAAGTAGACTGGGCTATGAGATGGCATGCCCTAGAAGTAGATTTTGAAATGTACGGAAAAGACTTAATTCCAAGCGCTGAATTATCTCAACAAATATGCAAAACCCTTGGACACACACCTCCTAATGGATTCTACTATGAATTATTCTTAGATGAAAAAGGAGAAAAAATTTCCAAATCAAAAGGAAATGGAATTTCAATTGAAGATTGGCTGAAGTATGCAAATCCAGAAAGTTTAGCTTTGTATATGTTTCAAAACCCTCAAAGAGCTAAAAAATTATACCCGCAAGTCATACCGAAAGCTGTAGATGAATATTTGTCTTTTTTAGAAAAATTTGAAACACAACCAATAAAAGAACAGCTGGGAAATCCTGTCTGGCATGTCCATAATGGAGTCCCACCAAAAGAAAAAAACATTATTAACTTTGGTGTTCTTTTAAATTTAGTTAGCGCAAGCAATGCGGATAATGAGGAAGTTTTATGGAAGTTTATTCAAAATTTTGCACCTGATACAGACAGGTCTAAATACCCAATATTAAATCAGTTAGTAAAGAATGCCATTTCTTATTTCAATGACCATGTGAAGATTCACAAAAAATATCGCAATGCTAATGAGCAGGAAAAAAAGGCTCTACTAGAATTAAATGAAGAGATTAAAAAGATGCCAGAGGGAATGACTCCTGAAGAAATGCAGACAGTAGTGTTTACCGTAGGAAAAAAATACTATCCCAAAGAAGAATTGCGTAACTGGTTTAAGGCTATTTACGAAGTGGTATTTGGAGACGAACAAGGACCTAGAATGGGCTCTTTTATTTGTTTTTTTGGCAAACAAGAAACCATAGACTTGATTAATAAATCGTTAAGTAGAAACTAGAGTACATGATTTACAAAACAATAAGCACACTGCTTCAAAAAGCAGACCCAGAGCTTGCGCATAGCCTAGCAATCAAATTTTTAAAAAATAGTTATTTACCATTTAATCTACTGTCCAATGTTCCCTCTTCAAAATTAGAAATAAATATTTTAGGTAAAAATTTTACCAACCCAGTCGGGCTAGCAGCAGGCTTTGACAAAAATGCAGAGATTTATAACTCTATATTTAAATTAGGATTTGGTTTTTCAGAAGTGGGGACGGTTACTCCCTTAGCTCAATATGGAAACCCTAAACCAAGGGTATTCAGATTGATAGAAGACGAGGCAATTATTAATAGGTTGGGATTTCCTAGTCTAGGAATGGACAAAGTTCAATCTACCATCAAGAACAATCCCCCCAAAGGAATATTGGGAATTAATATTGGCCCCAACAAAGAAAGCACATCAAAGATAGAAGACTACTTAAAATGCTTCGAGCATTTTTGTAATTTATGTGATTATATCTGTATTAATATATCCTCTCCTAACACACCCAATTTAAGAGATCTTCATGAAAAGAGCAAAATTGAAGAATTGTTAATAGCTATTAAGCTAAAACAAAAGCAACTTAACAATAAAACCAAAATTTTATTAAAAATCTCACCAGATATCACTAGCAAAAATATTACGGAGCTAAGTAATATAGTTTTGGATCAAAAAATTGATGGAGTAGTATTAACCAATACCACTATTTCTAGAGACCAAAACTTACAAAATATTAATCAAGCAGAACTCGGAGGTCTTTCTGGAAAACCTTTGCAGCAATCTTCAAATCTTATTATCCAAGAGTTTTACAAATCTTTAGGAACAAAAATACCGATCATTGGAGCAGGGGGAGTTTTTGACGGCAAATCAGCTTTTGATAAAATTAAATCAGGTGCCTCCTTAATTCAATTATACACCTCAATGGTTTATCAAGGTCCCTATGTGGTAAATAAAATTAATAAAGAATTAGAAGTGCTATTAGAAGCGGAAGGGTTTGAGAATTTAAAAGATGCTATAGGTAAAGATTGTATAGAGTAAAATAAAGTGAGCCAAAATAACATTTCCTGTTAAAAAAAATCTCATTCGCATATAGCCAGAAAGATCATTGTTAACAGTTTTTTTATCGCAAAGATAAATGAGCATATAGATTAGAATATAAACTACTGTTTTCAGCATATAAGTTACAAACATCTCCGATACCATGCCAATAAGAGGAAAAAGAACAGATAAACACTTGAATAAAAGATTGTGTTTTTGCTCAGGTAGTAAAATTAGTTTCATCCACAAAGAGCCAGATAAAAAGCAAAGAATAATTACAGAGTATAAAAAGAAAATATCAATAAAAAAATTGTAATGTTCAAAAGTACTTGTTATGGAAAAGATATAAAAAGGAATTAGGCCTGCATAGCCAAGAATGTTATTCCATTTATTGAATGTCACTATAAGAATTTTTTAAAGCTAAAAGCTGCCAAAACTCCAACCAAAATTGCAATGGACATAGATGCTATGGCATATGACCAAGGAAAGACTTGAGAAACATGTATTGCAAAATCAGCAAGAGCATTGGTATTGCCAGGCTGCAATACAGAAGTAATATCTGCTGAAGGAATAATTTTATTAAAAAACAAATCATAACCAAATTTAAATCCAAAAATTAATACCAACAAAGACATCATAGCTCTTAACTCTTCTCCCTTTAACTTAATGCTAATTTTAGTTCCTAATTGAGCACCGATACCTGAACCAACCACTAAAATCAGAACTAAAAAAATATCCACAGAGTTGTGATTGATGGCATGTAAGAGCGTTACAACAATCATAATAAAAATCATTACAAAAAGAGAAGTTCCTGCAACGAGTCGAGCAGGCATACCTAAAATATAAATCATAATGGGGACTAGTAAAAAACCACCTCCCACACCAAGCATAGAAGAAAGAATTCCAACTACTATTCCAAAAAAAATAGGGGGTACAATGCTTATATATAATTTAGATTTGTGTATTCTAATTTTAAAAGGAAGATTATGAACCCAATAGTGTGTATGTAATTTTCTTCTGATAAACCTATTAAGTCGAATTCTTCTTATTTCTATTAAACTTTCAATCAGCATTGATAGTCCGATTCCAGATAGTAAAATACAATACATGATGGAAATAATTTTATTAACACTTCCCTGCAATAGAAAATATTTAAATACAAAAATACCAAAAATGGCTCCACTGACTCCACCAATGATGATGAGCATACCCATTTTGATATCAAGCTGATCTTTAAACCAATGTCCTATCGTCCCGGAAACAGATGCGGCTAAAATATTATTTGCACCATTGGCTACTGCATAAATTGGAGGGATACCTAAAAAAATCAAAATAGGCGTAAGTAAAAAACCACCACCAATTCCAAGCAAACCCGCAAAAAAACCAACAATAACACTAATAAAGAGTAAGGTAGCTATGTTAATGGTTACTTCGGCAATGGGTAAATAAATTTGTAGCATTAATTAAAAAAAAACTCCTAATAGTGCATTATTCTTCAAGGACTCAAATGTCAAATTGCTTAAATTATGACTTGACCAGAAAACTTTATCAAAATATACCCCTGTTCGGAGAAGCTATGGCAAAAGTATGTGAATTAACTGGAAAGAGACCAATGAGTGGAAACACCGTGAGTCATTCTAACAATAAAACAAAAAGAAAATTCTATCCAAATCTTAAAAAAGTAAGTTTAAGAAGCGAATTATTGAATAAGAATATTAGCTTTAAAATTTCTACCAGAGCTTTAAAGGCAGTAGATTTTAGAGGCGGAATTGACGAATTTCTTATTCGTGCCAAGAATGCAAAGTTAGCATTAAGAGTAAAAAAAATAAAAAAACAAATTCTTTCCAAGTCTGAATAGAACTTGAAAAACCTAAAAATTATCCCATTTGTATTGGCCATGATGCTAATTGTATTGGCATCTAATTATCTAGTTCAATTTCCTTTTCAATATTTTCAATTGAGCCACATTCTTACATGGGGTGCGTTTACCTATCCGATTGCATTTTTAGTTACAGATATTGCAAATCGATTATATGGTTTTTCATTCACTAGAAAAATTATTTTTATTGGTTTTGTCTGGGGTGTGGGAGTTTCCTACTTTTTTACTTTAAGCCCTATGGATTTAATTGGAATTCGAATTGTTGTAGGTTCTGGAATTGCTTTTTTAATAGCTCAAACAATGGATGCTAAAATATTTGACAAATTAAGAAATAGCAAAAAATGGTTTGTTCCCCCTTTTATTTCTTCTCTCTTCTCTTCAGCAGCTGACACCGTTCTTTTCTTCTCGATTGCTTTTTATGGAACGGGTGTTCCTTGGGTTACTTTAGGACTAGGAGATTTTTCTGTAAAACTATTATTAGCAATTATGATGCTTGTTCCATTCAGGATAATTATTGCAAGCTTAGTTTCAGTTAAACGTTCTTCTATCAGTTAAAAATAAAGCAACTAGCCGATCAACCATTGCATCTCCCAATTCTTGAACATCTGCAATTTTAATAGCTTGCTTATAATAGCTTGAAACATCGTGGCCAATACCTATGGCATTAATTTCAACTTCTTTGCTCTCTTCTACCCATCTCACTACTTTTTTAAGATGCTGCTCAAGATAATTTCCTGAGTTAACCGACAGGGTAGAGTCATCCACTGGAGCACCATCAGAGATAACCATAATAATTTTTCTCTCTTCTTTCCTTTTCTTTAAACGGTTGAAGGCCCATAAAATAGCCTCTCCATCAATATTTTCTTTTAAAATTCCTTCTTTCAGCATGAGACCCAAATTATTTTTTGCTCTTCTCCAAGGGGTGTCTGCAGATTTATAAACTATATGACACAAATCATTTAGCCTTCCAGGATGTGTTTTTTTATTTTTCATCCAAAGTTCTCTACTTTTCCCTCCCTTCCAATTTAATGTAGTAAATCCCAAAACCTCCACTTTCACAGAGCATCTTTCGAGCGTTCTGGATAAAATATCTGCACAAATAGCTGCAATCGATATGGGTCTTCCTCTCATAGAACCAGAATTATCTATTAATAAAGTAACCACCGTATCCTTAAACTCGATATCTTTTTCTTTTTTATAGGATAGAGAATTAAAAGGATCCATAATAACCCTCGGTAATTTAGAGGCATCTAAAATACCTTCCTCCAAATCAAAGCTCCATGACCTATTTTGTTTTGCAAGAAGCTTTCTTTGTAATTTATTAGCTAGTCTAGATATAAAATTTTGAAGGCTCGATAGTTGTAAATCTAAGTTATTTCTTAGCTTCTTAATCTCATCTTCCGTGACTAATTCTTTTGCATCAATAATTTTATCAAATTGGTTTGTGAAGACAGAGTATTTTCTGGGATCTCCATCCTTTAATGGCTGTCTTTGTCCTTGGGGAAGATTTTCGTCATCACTTTCCTCAAGCATAGTTTCTTGTTCACTTAAACTAGGATCAAATTCAATTTCAGGAACAATATTCTCCATATCAAATTCTTGATTTTTAGACTGCTCATTTTGTTCGTCTTCTAAAGACTGTTCTTGATTTTGGCTATTATCACTATTTTCTTCATTGTTTTCATTTTCTATATTCTCTGGTTCATTTTTTTCATTTTCTATTTGAAGGTCCTGAAGAATAGAAGACATTAAGGAGGTGTATTCTGTCTGGTCATGCAAAGATAAATTAAGATCCTTAATTTTATTAGATATGTTTTTTTCAAATAAATCATCCCATCGTTTAAAATCTTCTTTTTTGCTTTCATGAATTTCTAGATTCATCATATTTTTTCTTAAATAAGCTTCAAACGCATCGGCAATAAAATTTTGTGAATGGACATCACTATCCATAATTTTTTTTTGATAAAAGTTATTTAAGTTATTTTGAATTCCTATGTATTGATCTGATCCTATTTTTTCATATCTAATTTTTTCGGCAATTTTGTATAAGCTTTTACTAACCGTTCCTTTTGGCTCATTTTTTTTAAAAATAGCTTCATCACTATGCCGAATACGAAGAGCTTCTGAATCTGCATTCGCTCTAGCTTCTAACATTTCTTCACGGTTATTTATTGATACAATTTTAGGTGCAGTGACCTTATCTAATTGTTTTTGATCTTCTAAAGATAGGGATTTTCTTGCTATAGCTTTGGCAGTAGAAAAAACTGCATTTTTAAATTTTTCTAGCTCTTGCTTATTGTCCATTATTTTTCTCTACTGATTTTGCAGTAGAAGAAGTATTTAGTTCACTACCAAAGCATCGCTGATAGTATTCTGCAACAATGGAGCGTTCTAGTTCGTCACATTTGTTTAAGAAAGAGAGTTTAAATGAATGAGGAAGATCTTTAAAAATATTATAATTATCTGCCCATGTAATCACTGTTCTTGGACTCATAACTGTAGAAATGTCCCCATTGGCAAAACCTTTTCTTGTTAAGTTGGCAACTTTCACCATATTGCTTACTAGTTTTTTTCCATCCGCAGTATCTGTCTCTTATACACATC
>OJGM01000172.1_pt1 | contig 10851 bp, 5 predicted proteins | sample 1594611 | NCBI WGS metagenome assembly OJGM01 (sample SAMN05416713, study PRJEB24817) | seawater metagenome | isolation source: Sea water | place: Canada:Atlantic | collected 2013-07 | reverse complement strand
TCCTCTTCGTCGGCAGCGTCAGATGTGTATAAGAGACAGTGGTTATGGGAATCGAGGAAGAGGCCGGGGTAAAGGAAACGATTACCAACGAAATGAAGACAGCAAACCTCCCCCTTCTAGGAACAGAGGAAGGGAATGGAAGACTGGTGATTTATCCTTGGAAGGGAGATCTGTATTCATTGGAAAAGACAGAAACTTAAAGATGATATTCATAGAGCGGGATGAATTTGGTCGTCTGGAGAATAACATCTTCGGAACACTAAAAACTGTTTTTCAAGATATGATCAATTTCGGATCAGTTGCTGGATTTTCTCAGTTCTTTGAAAAATGCCGTCATGGATGTGGATATCATACATCTCATCATAAAACGTGCATATGCGGAGGACCAAATTCGTCGAATTGTGGAGCATATCCCTGTATAGTAACCGCTTTTGTCCCTCGAATGGTAGAAGAAGAAAAAGTGGGACTGAGAAATTTGGGAAACATTATTAATATGGGTAAAAATGGTTACAAAGGTCCAACTGGAGCAGATGTTCATTGCCCATGGAGAGCAGCGATGTCGAAAAGACAAAAGGATAATGATGACAAAAATATCGCACAGAACAAGGCAGTAGACTCAAATCCAGGAGATGGAACTTCGAATAATGGAACAATGGTTTTATTCAAAGGAGAACAAGAACTTCAAGAGGAAGAAGATGAGTTATTGAGAAAACTGAATATGATCAAAGAGAAAAAGAATAAAATCCACGGCGGAAATAAAAATAAAGAGACATACACTCGTTTTATTAGGGTCGATGGAAACTGAAACGAGAAAGCACCAGTGGAAAGTGTCAAAAGAAATAAAACTACTGATTGGTTAAGCAATGTAATAAGAACATATGCAACTAAAATGAAGACTAATGACAAGTTTATTTTGACAGCAAAAATGCTACTTGATACAGGTGCTGTGGTCTCAATTGCACCAAAGAAACAAATTACAAAATTGTTGGATAAATGGTTGAGAGACTCAAAATTAAGAGTACTTACAGCAAGCGGTGACACTGAAGGCGCAGGAGGAGAATTTGAGGCTAAATTAATTGGATGTAAAAACGACTATACATTAAAATTTTATGTACTCAACAATGGTCAAGACTGGCTAATTTCTTTCAGCATGCTGCAAGATATGGGTTTTAAGTGTTACTTGGGGGATAGGAAAGATGGAAAGGGGTGTCTGGTTACACCTGATGGAAGTATTATCACTGTTCATAGGGAAACAGACGGATGTTATTCGGTTTATGTGGAATTTTTGGTAAACGAAAAAGGGGACTTAAAATTCAGATTCATAAACAACAAAGGCGATAATGTAACTCAGGATGACTTCATGATGGGACCAGCTACTGCTTATTCAATTTCAGAAGATAACCATGAAGTAATGACGTCATTTGATATGAAAAATGACCGAGATTTATCTTACGAAAATGGGATTACTTGGACGGACACGATACGTAAAAATTATCCTAGTGATATTTTTATTAGCTATGAAGTTGATTTACCGAATGAAACAGATATGTTTATGGAGTGTTTCGATTCAGAAGAAAGCAATGAAGAAATGGAGATTTTTAAGCAAGTTAAAAATCTCAGATGGGAGGAAGGAACTAGGGAAACAAGAAGTAGAGTTCTTCCAAAAGAAGGGGTGTATGGGATGAAAATAAATCAGGTCGTCAATGATATTGAAGAATACAAAATTGATGACAACGAAAATGAAGAAAATTTAAATGTGATTTATTTTTGTGAAAAATGTCAAGAATATATTGAGAACGGAAGGTGTTCATGTAATATAGTTCATGACTTGGAAAAGGCAACAGAGTTAAAAGATGAAGAAGTAATTATCAACTGGGGTCCAATAAACAACAATCCTGGTGAGTCAGGAAAATGTAATCTTACGAAAAATATGCCTGTTGAGCTTAAGATGTCGTTGGATCACTCTGGGTCACCAAGAGGTCTACTAGGTCTGCTGGAGGATGAAAAAGATGGAATTTTTCGAGAAGAAAATTGCATGGTACCAGAATCTAAACGAAAGCAAACTGAATTTATTTCGTTAAAGGATAGAAGAGATCAGATCAAATCCAGTTTTAACAGAAATAAAGACGGAGGTATTATACATAGATTCCCTTTACAACAGGATCCTATGGAGTTGCATGAGGCATTCGGTCACCCTTCAGATGAAGTTCTTTCAAAAATGGAAGAATGCGCTCATGGAGTACCAGTTATGAGAAGGGTATCAGATGAGTGTGAACTATGTAGGAGTTTGCGTCGTAGGAGAATACCAAAGAAAGGAGTAGAAGGAGCAGACCATACGACGTACTTGATAGGGGAATCAGTTTCAATTGATTTTACAAGATGGTTTGAAGAAGGATCTATTGAAGGGGAACATGTCGGGTTATTGGCACAAATAAATAATACTGGGTACCCTATGGGATTTACTATGAAAAATCATACTGAAGTGATAAATGCATTGGATGATCTGTATAAATTTATCAGAACAAAACTTGGAGTATCATTGATTCACATACATGCAGACTGTGATACATTATGGTATTCAGTAGAGGGTGCTCAGGAATGTCTTGGGAAAGTAGCACAATGGTGTTACAGGCATTGTTGTAATTTAACTACTAATTCACCAGGAATATCGCAGCAAAATGGTGTAATTGAATCAACTATGTCAAAAGTGATGGGACTAACGAGTATTCAGCTCAGATGTGCATATCTGAGTATAGTCTTCTGGAGCAGATCTTTTAAGCACGCAGTGTGCATAATTGGAAGACGACCATGGGTACATTCAAAGCTTAAATTATTAAGAGAATCGGTAACAAAAATTCCTTTTGTGGTCACTTTTAAAGAGCTGGTTGATTGGTCCTACTTTGCAGCGTCATTTGGATGTCTCGCAATTCAGGGAGAAGGTAGTATGATACAGCCAGTAAAAGCAAATACTATGAAGAACATGGGTCAATTTGGGCTTTTTATGGGTCTACCACAGAAAAAGGGCTTTTTGATATTTAGTTTGGTAACTTTGAAAGTTAAAAACAAATACAACGTCAAATTTATTCGTGATTTGACAAAAAGACCAGTGCTATTAAAGGATGCAGGGCTATTTTCTCCATTGGATACGGACAGTAAGGACCGAGTGCTGGTTGATGCGGCCCTCAATGCATGCTTTGATGATTACAAAGGAGAAAGAGATACAGCAATTATATGCATGAACAGGTTTACTGGTCGACCCACAAAAGTCGTCCCATTTATCGATGTGCATGGTGAATTGAGTTCGGTAGTAAGGTTGGAAGACGACAGTGTAGTGAACAGCTCGTCTGAGAACTCACTTGTCGAGGGAGGTAAGAATGACATTGAAGAGGTAGATCAAGCGGCTACTGATGATAGCGATGAAGAAGGTGATCTCGTTGATAGGAGATCGGCACCAAGGTTCGGAGGACCTGGTGGTCCAGGACAGAAATTACGCAGGAGACGTAATTCTGGGGGGGTGAATACGGATGGGTATGATTCAGACGGAAACAAAACGATGAATCATCATCCTGCAGAACCTAGAGTAAAGGAATTTTTACCAGGGATTTCACCAATGTCAAGTAAAAATTTGGAGAGAGTAAAGCCATTCAGGAGATTACCAACGCCAGGAGGTATCAGAAAAAGAGATGGTTTGGAATTTAAAGAAAAGAAATTCATACGAAATATCTATGATAATAAACCTGATGAGAAAATTAGGTTTTTACCAATGAATCCAAAGACACCAGGCACTGGTACAGCAATGAGATATGATGAATACAAAAATGCAAAAACTGTAAAAGAATACAGAGAAGCTGGAGGAAGATGGGATGACTTTCTTTACGCCTTTCAACATTCACAGGTATTTCTCGAAAATATAAATCCGATCAATTTGATAGCAAGAACGCATGCGTTATTTATACCAGCATTAAGACAAAGTAATCTGGCGACACAATTACGCACATGTGCATTATCTCGTGAAGATGATGATATTGTAGCAGTACTTTCAAGTAGAGTACAGATGATTCTGAAACACAGTCAAGGAAAAGACGTTATTGCAGAGACAATAAACAAGAAATATAATCTGGAAGACAATGAAGATTATATGAATGAATCAGAAAAGATGGATTTCAAGAAAAGAGTAGGCAACGTCATGAAAGCAAAGGAGAGTGAAGAAAATAAAGTAAAGCATGCACAGGCTGACTTATCAGGAGAGATATTGAGAGGACTGGGAGTAAACCAATTACACTTCGCTAAGGATAGTCTTCCGTACAGCGAATACCTGGAAAGAGCGTCGGCAAAAGTATGTACAGTTTTACAAGATTGTGAAAGGTACTTAAGAGAGAAAGAAGGACGGCCTCTCAGAAAAGATATGGATGAACTGTTGAAGGCAGCAGAACGGCATAAAGCTGATCCACAAAATATCTTAATCTATCAATCGAAAAAGATTAGAGCATATTTAGCAAATGTAGCAAAAATGGTGCCTAATCCAAAGTCAGTTATCGAAGCGATAAATCGATGGGATGGGGAAGATTGGTTTCCACCAATTATTTCAGAATGGGAGAGGTTACACAAGGACTTCCCAACGATGGAGTTAGTGGATAGATATCCCAATGGAGCGGATGTGGTTCCCCTGTTGTGGGTACTTACTCAAAAGTATAGTGCAGAAGGAGATCCCAGTCGAAAGAAATGCAGAATAGTAGCAGCACAAACAAGAGAAAAATTTCCAATGAACAAAGAAGACTTATACTCACCAACTGTGAACTCAGAGTTTGTAAGACTGATATTAGCTATTTCATTAGAATGCGACTGTTCCATTTCGACTTTCGATGTGGCAGGAGGTTTTTTGACGGCAGAATATGATGAAGAAGAATTCGGTCCACTTTATGTAAAAATCCCTTCTAACCTAGAGGAAGTACTGAAAGATAGACCAGATTTGATTCCAAGGCTACCAAATGGAAGAATTGCCAAATATGCTAAAGTAAAAAGATCATTATATGGAGCAAGGGCATCTCCATTAATATTTTACAGAAGATATAGGGACTTCATTACAAAACCAGAATCAGAGGGAGGACCAGGATTCATCCAAAGTAAAATCGATCCGTGTTGTTTTTACAAAAGAGGAAATCAGGGAGATGGAACTACCAATGGTATTACTCAGGAGCCATCAATGGAAAACATGAAGCATTCTTTTGGTTTGGTCTCAGCGCATGTCGATGACGCCTTGCTATCTTTTTCAAATGATCAGGAAGGACGAAGAATGAGGAAAGATTTTGAAGACAAATTATTTAATGAATTCAACGCTTCCCCAGAAGAAAGTTCAGGGGATCAAATCGAATACTTATCTTTGTTGGTACAGATAAACCGAGAAAGAGGATCAATGACATTCAAAGTACCAAAACTTTTAATCAAGCTGAAGCAAATGCTTGAAGAGATTAAAAATTGTCGAGGAGTTCACCCAAAAGGGGGGAAACTCAAATACCCTTTGGACCCGTATTCTAAAGATATTTTTGAAGAAACATCAGAAGATAATCCGATAGTGCCATACTCAGAATATGACTCTAGATCTATATTAGGATTAGCGGCATATATAGTCTTACATACGAGACCTGATTGTGCATATGCAGCAGCAGTATGTGCACGGTTCTCGGGATGTAGAAACACCAAGAAGGTCACGGAAGCAGTCAATCACCTGGCATGGTATTTGATTGACACAGCTGAAGATCACATATTGACGTTTTGGAAAACGGATGCAATTAGTGAATTAAACGCATTTTCAGATGCCAGCTTCGCAAATTGTCCTATAACTCGCAAAAGTCACTATGGGTACTTTATGAGATACGGAGAAAACATATTTGGATGGAGAAGTAAGCTTCAAAGCATTCCAGCATTGTCGTCAAGGGACTCAGAATTAATCGCAAGCGTCGAATGTGTGAAACATCTATTAGGACTGCGCTTCTTTCTTACAGAAATAGGATTTCTACATGGAGGACCAACACCGGTGAAAATTGACAACAAGGCTAGTCTCGAAGGAATCAAAAATGACAAAATAAGTAAGTCATCAATGTACATGGGATACCGTTTAGCATGGGTTCGTCATCAACTTGAGGACGGATTAATTGATCTGTCGCATGTGCCATCGGAGGTAAATCTGGCAGACATTTTGACCAAATCGTTGAAATGTGACCTGTTGAAAGAATTGCGAGCAAAAGTCCTTAGACATAAAGGAGCATATAATCAAATATGAAGCTGCAATTGGGGAGGTATAAGAAGGGAAGGATAGCGAAGAAGAAATATGGAGAAAAATGATAAGTAAAAACATGAAAATACCAATTCTGTTAAGAAACTTATGGGGAGAAAATAATATGCGAAGGTTTGCAATAATACATCAATCAAGAGTATTAGAATGGCCAAATAAGACAAACTGAGTCGCAAGGAAAAGGAAATTAGATGGATCAAGAAAGATCATTTCAAACTTACTGTAAAACAGAGGTGCATTGTCAAGAGACCTCGAGGTAATTTTGAGAATCTAATAATTTCATTGGAAGAAGAAAATTTTATGGAAAATAACTACAAGGTAAGTAGACCAATCAAACGGAGATTATATGGAAATTGAAAACACGATGTGGCAAACAACACTGGAGGGAGACGTCTCTTGAGTACAGGAACTATATCAGATCAATGGATATAATACATGATGATATGAAGTGAATATGATAAACCGGAACCGAGCAAAGAGTCAGTAGCTACTGTGGGTCGAACCATGGAACTCTTTAGGAAGTGAACGGGAAGGATGGAAAACAATATTGAACAAACTATTGAACGGTACACAATTAGGATGAGTAAAAGGACACTCGGCAAGCTTAATTGATGAACATAACGTTCTAATATTACCACAATTGAGATAACACAAAGCTCTATTCTGGATAATAAAGTTTGGATAAAATGTTATGAAAGATGAATCTTCGAAATAACTTAGACTGCAATGTACATGCAGCCAGTTAACAATCGGAAAGCTGAAAGGTATCAACTCAGCGAATTGGACTGTATTATTACACGATCATCAAGGAAAATGAATGTGATCTATCAGAAAAGAAGTGATAACGCAACGGTAATTTTGACAACGAAACAATGTCTAAATAATCGGATGATGGAACATATGTATCAGGTGAAGGAAAATGGAAATTGCAAAAGCAAAGGCTTATTAAAATTGGGAGGTATGAAAAACACTCACCTGACTACAAGTTTTACAGAGTATGGCAGCGCCAAATACCATGGACGGTATTAAGCTCCAGAATGGGGAAAACGAAGTAAGAGCGCTATATTTACGCAAAGCAGAATTTAGCGCTGGACAAATATAACGGTCGGATTACTCATATAGGAGTATTACCAGAAAGAGCGGAAAACGCTCAATGTAATACAGATATATCTGAGATCCCCCGTAAGGAATAAAAAGGAAGCGACATAAATATGCCAGATAAGAGCTAAAAAGTAGCCAAATCTGCGATATAGGCGCAAAAGAAACCCCAAAGTGATATTTGCTTAAATATTCTCAAATTCGCTTAAAAAGGGAAACTGGAAGACCAAATTATTTTTAGTCAACGGTAAGAGCAGAAGCGACGGAGCATCCGTCTTCTTCTTCCATTTGGTCAGCCGCCTTCTGGGCGTAGTACTCAAGATCTGAATCATCATCGGTAGACCCATCAGGACCTTCATGAGAAGAAGAAGAGGTAACTTGAGGGGGGACAGCTGAAGGGTCAGCTATGCAAGCAATAACCCGTGGGTCTGTGTAGCCATGGGCACTCTTCGTAAGATCAACGGAGTCGGTGGAGCGTAGTTCGTCTGGGTTTTCTTCTTGAGTATCAGAGAGATCGATGTACTGGAGAGAACGGGATCCATTCAGAGTATAGGCGTTCAGCTGTTCTCCGAGGATGTAGGACTGATGTTGGGATTGATTCAGGTTGGATGTTAACTCAGAGATCTCAAGAGCTTGAGCTTGAAGCTGACGTTTGGCATTGTCACATTCGAAGACACGAGTGTTAAGCTCATGTCGAAGTTCGTTATTATCAGTCTTAAGTTTCTTGGTACTGGCTTCTAGCAACTCGTGCTGATTTCTAAGTGATTGTAGTTCTCTAACCAGGCCATCATTATGGGCAATGAAGGCACAGTTATTTATCTGTAGATTCCTACAGGCTTGTGCTAAGAGATGGGAAAGTTTTTCGACTTCAATCAACTTAGCGATGGAATTCTGTAGTTCAATTTCTCGACTCTCAAGTATCTGAAACAGTACATAGATCATCATGAACCATCTTAGTGGAGTAAACTCGGGGAGTTCTTGATCAAAATTCTCAAACTCATAAAGATCTTGAAGAGCCACTTCACCCATACGAAAGATGCTGAAGAACAACTGGATTTGGAGTTGAGGTAGTCGAAGGAAGGCAGATGCAGCGGCACCAAAGATATGGATGGAGAGGAGCGAAAGTTGAGATGACATGATGATGTTTTTACAAATAGGTATCAGATGAATGTTGTGAAGAACAAAGTTCTATTTTGTTGACACCACCGTAACGTAAGACATGCAAGAAGAAATTAAATCAACCGTCAACGTTGGTGGGAATAAGAACTATATATCAGAAAGTGATGACCGCTTTTCGATAGGAAATTTCTGAATTATAATCGCTGCGATGAAATGATATTCGAGATGAACGAATTTTTGTTGAACTTTTGGAAACATGAAAGAAGAGACATGTCACTCCTTGAAATGTGTCCGGATACGTCAGCAATGCGGAAACATCAGAGGTGACGTGATCAAAAGAAAGAAGTTGAAATGAGACACAATTTGTGGAGAATTTGTCAAATGAAATTCATCTAGGAAATAACTTCGATAGGTAATTGGGAAACGCATCTTGAGTTTCGGATAATGTCAGTGACACGATATTCCATTCGGATGACACAAGATCACCCATGATGTATGAAACGGTCGAAGCATTGAAGCAGGGAGAGTCAAATCCATAAACAGGATCTGAAGAGAGAGAGGATGATATCATCCATGTGTGATTGAGATAAATATCGAGAGCGGAGTGACAGATATGATCACCATATACCCAGTTTATGTGAACGTATGACCTTGAAGAAGATCTTGAGAAAGAACAGACAAAAACACCACAACAACAAAAATAACAAAACAGATCGAACCTCTGCTTGACAGGATTTGATTATCGATCTGATTTTAGGATACAAAGGCGTGGTTGTTTAACTTCTTTATAACCTTTACAGTTATGGGACTTATGGCTTTATTCTTATGCTTGCGCAATGCGAGCAACTGAGTAGCTCACTTATAGAAGAAGAACAGCAGCGTGTTTTCTTTGCAGAAGGGACACAAGTGGTACGGTAGAGCGAATTTCTTTCAGTGATATATCACTTCCCTTAGCTTAGTTAACGAATTTTATGGACGCGATCTCGGAGCGGAGAGTCTGACCAACGCAAGTCTGACCAACGCATGGTAGTAGAGGAGCATCACATTCGGACGTTCATTTTGCACTTAGAGTTTGGATACAAATTGCTAAATTGGGTAAGACCAAATAGCATATCGATTTGCTTGTGCAGAGAAGTGAACGGTGTTGAAGTGCTCACGCTACAGGCTACTGTGCCGGGTTGACAGTTTTAGCAGCGAGCTACAACTGAGGGGGTGAAAAATCACACACGCATTCAAATCTGGATAGCACAGTTCCTATTCAAGGAGGAAGAATATTCATATTAAGTCAAAGAACTTATTACGAGAGTGATATTCACGAAAGAAATACTTTAGCTCAATTCGAAGAAGAAGAGGCATTGCAAGGACAGTATACAATATTTGTAACGGCATTGGACTTATTGAAAAGATACAAGCACAATATTAACACTAACAATCAAATAGCAATCTACTCAAGAGAAATCGAATTGGCAGAGAGCCTCTTTCAACCTATTGAAATAATAATATACTCAAGAAGGCATATCCTATTGAAAATTCATCGAACAAATACGAGCTCAAGCAAATATTTCATAAAGTTACCCAAATTTATATTCACAAACTTGTGGAAGATATTTTTGATTTCGAAAATAAACAACAAATCAAGTGGAAATTTTAGGTATCGAAGATGAATAAAACAAAGAGTAACACAAAGAAAAAGAGCAAACCAACATCAAAACAATCGGGAAATCATACATTTCTTTCTTTAACAAACAAGAGGGGATCTGAAAGCAAAGTGATTTCAAACTACTACGATAAAATTGATGGAACAGTGGAAAGAGCGCCTTCCAAACTAGTTGATATACTTACCTCACAAGTAATATCAAATGGACTGGTATATGCTATTCACTATCTGAGGACTCATATGGAGACATCATCTAATGAGACAATCCAGCGACTATACCAAGTAAGCAAAATTCAATTACGCAAACCAACGGAGGCGAAAATTCAATTCAAAGACGCAATTTATACCTACATAATTGATGGAGGAGCAGTACCTGAAGTCCCAGTCGAATTTTTAGTAGATGCATACCTACTAGATGACAAATGGTATCAGTACCTGGATAGTACTATCCCACTAGCAACTTGCTGCACGTGTAATGGAATCAACAATGCATCATTAGTTCCTCGACCACTCCTAGCAGAAGAGTATGAGCTGTTAAGTAATTTGAGTAAAACAGATATCAACCTCAAATTTAGTAAACAGAAGGCTGGAGAAGGAACGGGAATATCGAATGTATCAAAATGGCTTGATGTGCTCGTACCAAAGTACGCTAGGTCTTGAGAAACAGGAAACTACGACTACTAGA
>OJGM01000162.1_pt1 | contig 11197 bp, 9 predicted proteins | sample 1594611 | NCBI WGS metagenome assembly OJGM01 (sample SAMN05416713, study PRJEB24817) | seawater metagenome | isolation source: Sea water | place: Canada:Atlantic | collected 2013-07 | reverse complement strand
CGAGATGCTCAGGAGTCTCGTGGGCTCGGAGATGTGTATAAGAGACAGAGTATGGTAATATTAATGAAAGAAGACATCAACTCCACGAGGTCATTCGCCTCTCTGGCATAAACTTGGTAATCAACGACTTAGACATGCCCTTGATAATTAAGGTCGCTTCCATCCCAAAAGAACGGATTCAAGTTTATTTTATCGATAATGAAGAATATTTTAAAAGAAAAGCAACCCTTACAGATGAAGAAGGAAAGTTATTTGACGATAATGATGAACGCGCTATCTTTTTTGCAAAGGGTGTAATTGAGACTGTTAAAAAATTGAACTGGGCTCCAGACATAATTCACGTACATGGTTGGCTAGCGTCTTTATTGCCTTTATACCTGAAACAATATTATAAAGATGAACCTTTATTTAAGGAAAGTAAAGTAGTAACTTCTATTTATAATAAAAGTTTTGACGATACGCTTAATAGTGATCTTATTGATAAAATCAAGTTTGATGAAATAGAAGAAACTTATATTGACGGGCTAAAAACACCTAACTATTCTAACTTAATGAAGGTTGCTATCGATTTTTCTGATGGATTAATAAAAGGGTCTCAAGAACTTCCTGCAGAACTAGAAGACTATCTTGCTAATTGTGAAAAGCCTGTTCTTGACTATCAATACCCGGAAGCTTTTGCGGAAGCTTATACTGATTTTTACACTACAAAAATATTAAAATAAGTCCCCCCTATTTATCATGAAACATATGAACTCTCTTTTATTAAAATCTGCTTGTGCACTATCTGTTATTTTAATGGTCCAAGCCTGTGACTCTGAGTTTTCAGAAATTGGTACAGGCATCGTAGGGATTCCAGATTTTGAAATTAAAAATAAAGCTTACCCAATAACAACCTACAATAAAAAAATAACCGAATTTGAATCCTCTAACCTAGGAAACAACCTGTTAGGATATTATAAAGATCCTGTTTTTGGAGGCTCTAAAGCTAGCTTTGTAGGACAGATACTCCCCAGTGATTTCACTCCAACTTTTGGAGATAACACCGTTTTAGATTCTGTAGTTTTAACAATCCCCTACATGAGTAATGCCACTATAAATGAGGAGGTAACTGAGTATGAGCTAGACTCGCTATACGGATCAAATCCAATTAAGCTGTCTGTCTTTAAAAATAATTTCTTGCTGCGACGTTTTGACCCCAGCGGATCAGTAGATGACTTTCAAAACTATTATTCAAACGGATCACTAACAAGCGGGCAGCTCATTGAATCTTCTCAACTTGAAGGGCAACTACTTTACTCTGACGCAGCCTATTTTCCAAGTTCACTATCGATTCCGTTGGAAACTATAAATGAAGAAACGGGCGTTTCTGAAGTGACTAGTACTTTAATCCCAAGCCTTAGAATAGATTTATTTAACAACCCCGATCATCAAAGTCCTCAAGATGCGTTTTGGGAAGATTTAATATTTTCATTAGAAGACAACGAAGCTACCAGCTCTAGCGATGGTTTTTTTAATTACTTTAGAGGGTTATACTTCAAGGCTGAGGCCAATGATAATGATGAGGGGCATATGATGCAGCTTCAACTTGCAGGAGCTCAAAGCAATCTTACAATATACTATACTTATGACCAAACGTTGACTGTTGACGGGGTAGAGGAAACGAGCCCAGCAAAAGGCGAATATGTATTGTCATTTTCTGGAAATAATGTAGCTATTTTTGACAATGATTTTAACCCATCGATTCTACAAACCATAAATGATACTTCAACAGATTTGGAAGGAGACGATTTCCTATATCTAAAAGGAGGTGAAGGCTCTATGGCTGTAATTGAATTATTTGCAGAGGATGAATTTGGCAATACAGAAGAGGATTATTTGAATGAATTTAGAGATATTGACGGCGGACAAACAACTCCTAAGCGATTAATTAACGAAGCATTCTTAGAGTTTTATGTAGAAGAAACCATGTCTAACGCTGATATTCCAAATAGAGTTTACATTTATGACCTAGACAATAATTCAGTTCTTTTTGATTATGCGTTAGACCAATCAATCAGTACGACTTCTTCAGATTCAAAATTAGTTCACTTGGTCCCTTTAGCGACAGAAACAGACAGTGATGGTGTAGAGCATAAGAAATACAAAATTAGGCTTACAGATCATTTAAATAACATAGTTATTAATGATTCTACAAATGTGAAACTTGGACTTTTAGTGTCTTCAAATGTAGGTCAAATAAGTCTAAATGAATTTAAAAATATCGATGATATTCAGGGTGTCCCTACAGGCACCGTATTGTCTCCTAAAAGTGTTGTTCTGCATGGAAACAACTCCCCAAACCCTACTAAACACCCAAAACTAAATATTTATTATACTGAACCTAACAATTAAATCTTATGTGTGGAATTGTCGGCTATATTGGCCATCGTGAAGCTTATCCCATAATACTTAAAGGACTTCAACGACTTGAGTATAGAGGCTATGACAGTGCTGGTATAGCATTGTATGATGGATCCTCAATAAAACTATCAAAAACGAAAGGAAAAGTTGCAGATTTAGAACGCAAATTTTCAGATCAAAACAACACCCCTAAAGGAACTTTAGGTATTGGACACACCCGCTGGGCTACCCACGGAGTTCCTAACGATACTAATTCCCACCCTCACTTTTCAAATTCTGGAGATCTAGTAATCATCCACAATGGAATTATTGAAAATTATGAGGCTCTAAAAAAAGAGCTGATTAAGCGTGGTTATCATTTTTCATCAGATACAGATACAGAAGTACTAATAAATCTGATCGAAGACATCCAAAAAAATAACGATTTAAAGCTTGGGAAAGCGGTTCAAGTAGCGCTTAACCAAGTTGTAGGAGCCTATGCAATTGCAGTCCTTGACATAAAAAAACCCAACGAAATAGTTGCAGCACGATTGGGAAGTCCTCTAGCAATAGGCGTTGGCGAAGGCGAGTTTTTTATTGCCAGTGATGCTTCTCCGTTTTTAGAATATACCAATAATGCCGTTTATTTGGAAGACGAAGAAATGGCAATTGTCTCTTTACACAAGCCTTTAAACATCCGAAAAATAAAAGACGATAGGCTCGTAAGTACCTACGTACAAGAACTAAAAATAAATCTTGAACAAATTGAAAAGGGAGGCTATGACCATTTTATGCTTAAAGAAATTTTTGAGCAGCCACATGCTATTAAAGATACCTACAGGGGGCGCTTGCGAATAGATGAAGGCATTATTAAAATGGCGGGGATTGAAGATAACATGGCTAAATTTATAAATGCTAAGCGCATTATAATTGTCGCTTGTGGAACTTCTTGGCATGCCGGGCTAGTTGCAGAATATATAATTGAAGAACTCGTAAGAGTGCCTGTTGAAGTAGAATATGCTTCAGAATTTAGATACCGAAACCCCGTTATCAATAATTCAGATGTGGTCATTGCAATTTCTCAATCCGGAGAAACCGCAGACACACTTGCAGCTATAAAGCTTGCAAAAGAAAGAGGCGCGTTTGTGTTTGGAGTTTGTAATGTTGTTGGTTCATCCATATCTAGGGAAACAGATGCTGGCGCTTACACACATGCAGGACCAGAAATTGGAGTGGCTTCAACAAAAGCATTTACAACTCAAATTACCGTTCTTACACTAATTGCGCTGCGCTTAGCAAAAGCAAAAGGAACCATGTCAAATACAGACTTTAGAAGGCATCTCGTGGAATTAGAAATGATTCCTAAAAAAGTGGAAGAAGTTTTAAAGTCAGAATCATTAACAAAAGAAATTGCTGCTATATATAAGGATGTTAGTAACTTCTTGTATTTAGGACGTGGTTTTAATTTTCCTGTAGCACTTGAAGGCGCTCTAAAACTCAAAGAGATTTCTTACATACATGCCGAGGGATATCCGGCGGCAGAAATGAAACATGGTCCAATCGCTCTTATAGATGAAAACATGCCAATCGCAGTAATTGCGACCAAATACGGGCATTATGAAAAGGTTGTAAGTAACATTCAAGAGATAAAATCACGGAAAGGGAAAATTATTGCTGTGGTCACCAAAGGGGATACTCAAGTTAAGGGAATCGCAGACCATGTCATTGAAGTTCCCGAAACTATAGAGTTACTTTCGCCACTTCTTACCACAATCCCCTTGCAGTTGTTGTCTTACCATATTGCTGTCATGCTAGAAAAAAACGTAGATCAACCTCGAAACCTAGCGAAATCTGTTACAGTGGAGTAGGATTAAGTGTTCGTTATTCTTAGCACATTAAATTGGGGAGAAAGGTTGTGGGCAACAATAACAAACTCATTCTAGACTAAATAAATCATCTACTTTACATTCTAGTTCTTTAGAAAGTTTCAAACATAACAGTATAGAGGGATGGTATCTGTTGTTTTCGATAGAGTTTATTGTTTGTCTAGAAACGCCTATTTTTTTTGAAATGTCTTCTTGTGTATATCCAGACTTTGTTCGATATAACTTTAAATTATTTTTCATGAGTTATAGTGTTTGAAAAGTCTGAATTTGAATAGTAGATTAAATAAGAAAAGTATTAAAAATAAATTGAACACCAATACATACATATATGTAATATTATACACTAAAAAGGTAGACACAATTATTAACCCAAAACTAATAAACAGTGACAAGGACAAACTTTCTAATCTAATTCTTGAAATTAATTCGTCTTCAATTTTCTCTTTACTAAAAGAGTTTATTAACCCTGAAACAATAATTAATAAGGTGAAAAATTCGTCACCTAAACCATTTTCTATCCACCCAAAACCTGTTCTTTCTGATCCAATCCACTCATATGAAAAAATTGAAAAAACGTTAACAACAAAAATGTCTTGTATTCTTTCTGTTAACAATAAAAATAATCCGATTGGTATTGACAAACAAAAAACTACACCACTTGTTTTTTTAAACTTATTACTAAATAAATAACTCATATTATGATTTTTAAATTTCATCAAATGTAAAGTATTTTTTACATAATGACAAAAAAACTTTACATTTAATCAAAAACGGATTTTTTATTCTAACTCCTCAATGATAGGTTGGGATACCTCTACGATATCTTTTCTATTCATTCGTTCTTCACGAATTAAGCCTTTCTTATAGATTGAGTGAACATGGTTATTCTTAAAAGGCACTTCCTAGGGGTAAGAAAACACTCTTTATATTTAGAAATTCGGTTTAATAAATACTGTTGATAATCACTATAATTTGATTCCCAAACTTTTGTTGTAGTTATTGTAACAGAGAACCTTATTACTAAATTCGAGAGGTAAGGATAACCGTTTTCTTTTACTCCACTGTCACGGACTTTGCTAGATTTCTAGGCTGATCAACGTTTTTGTCTAGCATTACAGCAATATGGTAAGACAACAACTGTAACGGTATCGTAGTAAGAAGTGGCGAGAGGAGTTCTATAGTTTCAGGAATTTCAATTACATGGTCTGCGATTCCTTTAACTTGGGTATCTCCCTTGGTTACCACAGCAATAATTTTCCCCTTACGTGACTTTATCTCTTGTATGTTACTAACGACCTTTTCATAATGCCCGTATTTGGTAGCAATTACTGCGATTGGCATGTTCTCGTCTATAAGCGCTATTGGGCCATGCTTCATTTCTGCTGCCGGGTATCCTTCTGCGTGTATGTAAGAAATTTCTTTAAGTTTCAAAGCACCTTCAAGCGCTACAGGAAAATTAAAACCACGTCCTAAATATAAGAAATTACTCACATCCTTATATATGGCGGCAATTTCTTTTGTTAATGCCTCTGATTTTAAAACTTCTTCTACTTTTTTAGGAATCATTTCTAATTCCACTAAGTGTGCTCTAAAGTCTGTGTTTGATATTGTTCCTTTTGCTTTTGCTAGGCGAAGCGCAATTAGTGTAAGAACAGTAATTTGAGTAGTAAACGCTTTTGTTGAGGCTACTCCGATTTCTGGTCCTGCATGGGTGTAAGCACCAGCATCTGTTTCTCTAGAAATTGATGAACCGACAACATTACAAACTCCAAACACAAAAGCGCCTTTTTCCTTTGCAAGCTTAATTGCGGCTAGGGTATCTGCTGTTTCTCCTGATTGAGATATTGCAATGACCACATCCGAATTGTCAATGACCGGGTTTCGATATCGAAATTCTGAAGCATATTCAACTTCAACAGGCACTCGCACTAATTCTTCAATTATATATTCTGCAACTAGTCCAGCATGCCAAGACGTTCCACAGGCCACAATAATAATTCGGTTGGCATTTAAAAATTTAGCCATGTGATCTTCAATACCAGCCATTTTAATAATACCCTCATCCGTTAGCAAGCGCCCCCTGTAGGTGTCTTTAATAGCGTGCGGCTGCTCAAAAATTTCTTTAAGCATAAAATGGTCATATCCCCCTTTTTCAATTTGTTCAAGATTTATTTTTAGTTCTTGTACATAAGGACTAACAAGCCTATCATCCTTTATCTTTCGGATATTTAAAGGATTATGTAATGAGATAATCGCCATTTCTTCATCTTCTAAATACACGGCATTATTGGTGTATTCTAAAAATGGAGATGCATCACTAGCAATAAAAAACTCTCCTTCTCCAACTCCGATAGCTAGAGGACTTCCTAGTCTAGCAGCTACAATTTCATTTGGTTTTTTAATATCAAATACTGCAATTGCATAGGCGCCGATAACTTGGTTAAGGGCGACTTGAACTGCCTTTCCAAGCTTTAAGCCGTTATTTTTTTGAATGTCTTCAATCAGGTTTATCAATACCTCAGTATCTGTGTCTGACGAAAAATGATAGCCACGCTTAATAAGCTCTTGCTTTAGAGCCTCATAATTCTCAATAATTCCATTGTGGATAATAACGAGATCTCCAGAATTTGAAAAGTGTGGGTGTGAATTCGTGTCGTTAGGAATTCCGTGAGTAGCCCAACGAGTATGTCCAATTCCAAGACTTCCTTTAGGCTCTATTTGTTGAGAAAATTTAAGTTCTAAATCTGCAACCTTTCCTTTGGTTTTTGATAGTTTTATTTCCAAGCCGTCATACAATGCTATTCCTGCACTGTCATACCCCCTGTATTCCAGGCGCTGAAGCCCTTTAAGGATTACTGGGTATGCATCGCGATGGCCTATGTAGCCGACAATTCCACACATAAAAATTAGTTATTAGGTTCTGTATAATATATGTTTAGTTTTGGCCTCTTAGCTGAGTTTGGCGAATTGTTGCCATGGAGAATTACACTTCTTGGAGTCAACACTGTTCCTGAAGGAATGCCTTCAATTTCATTTGCGTCCTTCAATTTTCTTGAATTCACAGCGCCTACATTTGAAGAGACAACAATTCCTAGTTTTACATTTGTTGAATCTTTTAAAATTATACTATTCAAATGCTCTGTGAGCCTTACTTTGTATTTCTTGTGCTGAACACCCTCACTATCTGTTTCTGTTGATAAGGGAACTAAATGAGTATACTTTGAATCCGCAGAAGCAGTATTAACAGTTTGGTCGAAGAAGTAATCAGCAACATATATATTATTGTCTAGATCATATACGTAAACTCGATTTGGAATATCAGAGTTGGAAAGCGTTTCTTCGACATAAAATTCTAAGAATGCTTCGTTAATTAATCGCCTAACAGTTGTTTGTCCGCCGTCAATCTCTCTAAACTCATTTAGATAGTCCTCTTCGGAATTACCTAGCTCATCTTCAGAAAACAACTCTATTACTGCCATAGACCCCTCACCACCTTTTAGATAAAGGTAATCGTCTCCCTCTAAATCTGTTGAAGTATCATTTATGGTTTGTAAAATTGAAGGATCAAAGTTGTTTTCAAAAATATTAACTCTGTTTCCTGAAAAAGTGAGTTCATAATTTCCCTGTACAGTACTCGTTTCCTCTTCTCCATCAACCGTTATAATTTGGTCATAGGTATAGTAAACAACGAGGCTAGCTTCGTTAGATAAAAGATCAAGCTGCATCATGTGACCTTCTGTTTCTGTAATGGGTTCGGCCTTAAAATACAAGCCCCTGAAGTAGTTAATAAAACTATCTTCTGCTCCAATAACAGCATCTTCTTCCCTTGAAAGAAATAAGTCTTCCCAAAATCCTTCTGGAGGGCTTAGGAAGTCGGAGTTGTTGTGTAGATGGACCCTAAAGCTTGGGTTTAATGTGTTTGTCACCTCAAAAGCCTCACTCTCTTCATTATATGTTTCTAATTCAATACTTTCTAAGCTTGGAAAATAACTACTGTTATAGTAAAGTAGTTGTGATTCAAGAGCTGATGACTCAATCAGTTGCCCTGAAGAAAGTGATCCATCTGAATAATAGTTTTGAGCGCCATCTATTGCTGCACTTGGATCATATTTTCTGAGTAAGAAATCATTTTTAAAAACAGATAACTTAATTGGACTTGATCCATATAATGAATCAAGTTCGTAGGTCGTTACATCTTCAAGTGTGGATGCATTACTTGAGTAAGGAATTGTCAAAATTACAGAATCTAAAACAGTGTTAGTCCCAAAGGTGGGATTGTAATCTCTGGGGGTCATTTGCCCTACAAAACTGACACTGGAACCGCCAAAAACAGGGTCATGATAAAAGCCTAGTAAGTTGCCTTCTAATTTATTAGATTCAAAAGGGGTTATTCTTTTATTGTAAGTCTTGATTGGATAGGCTCTATTTTGAATCTCAAAATCTGGAGTCCCTACAATACCTGTCCCAATTTCTGAGAACTCGTTATCACATGAATGAATCATGGCAATAACAGAAAATGCACAAGTACATTTTAATAAAATAGAATTGATAAATTTCATGTCAATAGGGGGCTTATTATAAAATTTTTGTAGTGTAGAAATCGGTGTAAGCTTCTGCAAAAGCCTCAGGGTACTGATAGTCTAACACAGGCTTTTTACAATTTGTGAGGTATTCTTCTAGCTCAGCAGGGAGTTCTTGGGATCCTTTTATAAGTCCATCAGAAAAATCAATCGCAACTTTCATCAAGTTACAATAGTTAGGTGTTTTTAAACCATCAATATGAGCTTCTTCAATTTCATCAAACTTAATCTTATCGACTAGGCCAGTATTTAAGTTATCGTCAAAACTTTGACTGTACACAGAGGTAACAATTTTACTTTCTTTAAATAATGGTTCGTCTTTATAATATTGTTTTAGGTAAAGAGGCAATAATGATGCTAGCCATCCATGAACGTGGATTATGTCTGGAGCCCAATTTAATTTCTTAACGGTTTCAATTACCCCCTTAGCAAAAAAAATAGCGCGTTCATCGTTGTCATCAAACAACTGTCCATCTTCATCCGTTAGGGTTGCTTTACGTTTAAAATACTCTTCATTGTCAATGAAATAGACTTGAATTCGTTCTTTTGGAATAGAAGCAACTTTAATAATTAAGGGCATGTCCAAATCATTAATTACCAGGTTGATTCCTGAAAGGCGAATGACTTCGTGAAGTTGATGCCTTCTTTCGTTAATATTTCCATAGCGCGGCATGAAGATTCGTATTTGCCCCCCCTGTTTATTTATCATTCTAGGCGCTTCAAACGACATTGAAGAAATCTCTGTTTCAGGCAAATATGGAACCACCTCTGACGACACGTATAATACTCTCTTATCTTTCATATATACTAAGGGTTTGGGTATTGACAATAAAACTCGCGCAAAAATACAAAATTTTATGCAGATTAACTGTAATAGTGTAAGTTTGCAAACTGTTAATTATTTACCAAATGCAAGTTTACACAGCTAAAACAGGCTTAATCGCTCATATTAACAAACAAAAACAACCTGGTTTATCATTAGGTTTTGTACCGACCATGGGGGCTCTTCACCAGGGGCACTTGTCGTTAGTTAAAGCCGCATTGTCTATGAATGAATATGTTGTGGTTAGTATTTTCATTAATCCAACTCAATTTAATAATCCAAATGATTTAATTCATTACCCCAGAACCTTAGATAAGGACGTTAGTTTGCTAAAGACGCTATCAAAGGACTCGATTGTCGTTTATGCTCCGTCTTGGGAAGATCTATATGGCCCCCAAATAAAGACAGATTGCTTTGACTTTAATGGACTTGATTTAGAAATGGAAGGAAGTTCGCGGCCTGGTCATTTTGACGGCGTTGGAACAGTCGTAAAACGCTTTTTCGAAATTGTACGTCCGGACAATGCTTATTTTGGTGAAAAAGACTTTCAGCAATTACAAATAATTAAAAAAATGGTAGCAATCACAAAACTGCCAGTTAAGATTATTGCATGTCCAACTGAGCGAGAGGCTAATGGGCTCGCGATGAGCTCTAGAAACGCTCGTCTGAGCCCTGCTGAATTTGATGCGTCGGCATTGATTTATAAAACCTTACAATACGTTAAGAAGCAATTTAATTATGAGAGCAGAAAAGCCCTCTCTAAATGGGTGGTAAATCAGTTTAGTACTCACCCATTATTTGAACTGGATTATTTTCAGATTTCAGAAGTAGAATCCTTAGCCCCTATCAAGAAAAAGTCCCTGCATAAATCATGCCGTGCATTTATTGCGGTAAACATAGGAGACGTCCGATTAATTGACAATATAGATTTAAATTAATTATATTTACCAAAATGCAAATACAAGTTGTAAAATCAAAAATTCACCGTGTAAAAGTTACTGGAGCGGATCTTAATTATATCGGAAGTATCACGATTGATGAAGATTTAATGGATGCTGCCAATATTATCCAAGGAGAAAAAATACAAGTGGTTAATAATAACAACGGAGAGCGCTTAGATACATATGTGATTCCAGGGCCCAGAAAATCAGGTGAAATCACTCTAAACGGGGCTGCTGCACATAAAGTGTCCATTGGAGATGTTTTAATACTTATCACCTATGCTTTTATGGAATTACAAGAGGCTAAGGAGTTTAAGCCGTCTTTAGTATTTCCTAATGAAGCCAATAATTTACTAAACTAATTTGAACTCAAAAATGAAATCAATACTCAAAATAAGCCTGCCACTTTTATTAAGTGTTGCAGCGGTTTGGTATTCGTTTTCAATAATACCTTTTGGTAGCTTGGTTGGTTCTTTTAAAGAAGCAAACTATTCCTGGGTCATTTTAGGGACATTTCTCGGGCTATTAAGTCACCTTTCTCGAGCCTACCGCTGTCTCTTATACACATCTGACGCTGCCGACGAAGAG
>OJGM01000159.1_pt1 | contig 11342 bp, 3 predicted proteins | sample 1594611 | NCBI WGS metagenome assembly OJGM01 (sample SAMN05416713, study PRJEB24817) | seawater metagenome | isolation source: Sea water | place: Canada:Atlantic | collected 2013-07 | reverse complement strand
TCTCCTTCCCATTCATATGACGATCAAATCATTCATTTTCCTCTTACTGTCTTCGCTGGAGTGATGACCACACTAGAATATTTGATTCTTGCTTTATTGGCACAACAAGATAACCAATTAGAGGCAGAAACAGTAAGGTCAGCGGTTATACTATTCTACGACACGAACATGCCGTTGGTAGTGGAGGCACGTCACAAGAATCATCCGGGTCAGGTCAAAATCATCCCATCGGTAGAGGCCTTGCAAGTTGCCTTGGAGTGGATGGATCATGAAAAGGATGTTGGAGTGAATGTGACCTGGACAGATGTTTTTGGGGCATGGTCTAAAACACTTACTTATCTTCAATTAAAGGCTGGAGACCCGATGACTCTAGGATTGTCAGCTGTTGACTCACATAGTCAGGTTGTGAAAAGCGTGATCAGCAGCGAGACAATAAGTATCTTCGCAGAGAATAACTTGCCAACTGACGATTTGGATCTTCACATTTACACGAGGAACCTGGTGGAGTTGTCCAAACTCAGTGTTATTGAAAGTTCAAAATACACCATGAATGACGACACAGTGCTCGAATGGATGGAGATGCTACAGAATATAGCAACCTTGGCTCAGTCTGCGAACTACATAGTGGATGACATCGAAGACTACGAGGCAGGCGTCAAATCTGCGGAAGATAAAGATCAAATGGTCCCAAAGAGTGCGATGAGTGTGAAGGAAAAGGGGTCCTTGGGTGACCTTTTGAAGGTTATGAGTCAGGAAAGGGTATCTATGTTGGCTAAGCTTCTGGGCACGGAAGATTTCTGCATCAAAATGCTCGCGAAAGTACCATGCAAGGATCCAAATTGCAACAAGTCACATACAAAGTTGGATCCTGGTCTCTACGTGGCGATACTTGCTTGCTTGAAAGAGGCTTTCGACGATAAAAAATACCGAATCAAAGATGCATATCTGTACACGGATACTTGGAGGAAGAGCAATCCAAATTCCTGGACGGAAACAGATTTGATAAATACTGCGCTTGTGACATCGGGCATTCCTCATACCACTGTGCATTCTAAAAAGAAAGCAGGGAAGAATGGTGGTAAAGAAAGCCAGGATAACGATGATAAAAGCCAGAATAATCGGAAGGATAGAAAGGTTCAGAAGCATGGCGGTGATCATGCAGGCAATAATCAGAAGTATGGCGGTGGTCATACAGGCAATAATAGTGGCGGTGGGTACGGTAACAAGGTATTGTTCCAGACCCAGAAAGATGATGGCAACGACATGTCCATAAAGGGGTATATGGTGGAACGTTGGTGCACGTCTTTCAAGCCTACTTGCGGGAAATGGATCGCGGGGAAAGGTAAATACAAAGTGTGCGATCATGGTTGTCTCATCCATGAGGTGAATGGGACCTGTCCCTGCAGAAGGCAGCAAACGAATGGTTACGTTTACTATGACTGTGGACAGACACCATGTTTGTTTACTCGATGTTTTACGGATACAAATGCGGCTGATCTTGTATTAGACAAGAATCTGCCCAAGGGAGCAGTGGAGTTGATCCGAAATAGCATTGATGACGATGGGCGTTTAGATTGGAACAAACCATCAGGCAAGAATTCATCGACGGGACATATCGATGGGAATGGCAAGAAGGATAGTGATAGCAAGGTTAACCAGTTGAAACAACAGCTTCGAAATGCTGAAATCAAGAATGCTGGTCTCACAGATAGGATTGAAGAAATAACAGGTTCATCGGATTACCAGTCATTCTTAGACACAAGGTCTAGCGTCAGTGGGCACGTACCGAGCATGCACAGTAATTCTGATTTTGATGTTGAGGACGACAATGAGGACGGTGGCGATCATGTGAAAGTGAACGCAGCCAGATCGGACACGAGTCTTTTGAAGCAAATGGCAGATATGCAAAATCAGATGGCACTTATGCAAAATCAGATGCAGCAAGCAAGGACAGATCCGAGAAGCCCTATGTATGGTTGGACGGGGCATCCTCAAGGCAATGGATTGTTTAATCCTCCAGGTTATATGAGTGGTCAGCAGCGTCTTCCTCCCTTAAGAAACACGATGATGGGTCGTGGAGCTCCAAGAGGGCGAGGGAGTCCTCAAGGCAATTGAAGAAGCTGCGCTAGCAGTGGGTCAACATCTATGTTCAAATCTCGTAAAGCTTATAAGGTTGGACATATGGAAAGGCTGGCAGTGATAAAGATGCTTGTTGATTCGTGCGCGGCGGTAAATTTAGGCCCAACAAAAGGACTTGCATGCAAAGATATAGTAATGCATGAGTCAAAATGTAGGGTGGTGACTGCAGATGGCACTGTCGTTAAAGTTGATGGTGTTCTCAGGTTCGCATGGGATGACCCAGAAAATGAAGAAATCTTCGCTGATGATTTGGAACTGCTTATACAAATGGTGAATGGTGCGCAAGATTGGTTGTTATCATTACCAGAAAAATGCAGAGGAGGTTTCAGGGCATATCTCAATAAAAGGTTGGAAAAAAGCTTCTTAGTATTCCCAAATAAGTTCGCTGTTGAACTTACTAAAGAAGAGGATGGTTGTTGGTCGCTTCAAGTTGGAGTGTATCTAGGCAAGGATGGCAATCTACGGTTCGGTCTTGCTGAAGGTCAATTGTGGAAAATGGTGTCAGAACCGGTTTTTGAGCCGGTGAGGAAATTAAATTCCAAGCGTGTGTCAAGGATAGGCAACGATGTGGAACAAGGTTATGAAAGAATCGATTATGAAAGTAGTGGTATATCCCCCTCTACTTGGTCTGAAGGAGACGTCGATTTAGATACTCAGGAGAGATATATAGCTGGTGATAGCAGTCTCAGGTATCGAAATGGTGGTTATATTCAAGCAGATGAAGAAAGATCGGGTTCTTTTGATGTTGAATCAAGTTTAGTTGTTGAAGAACTTACTTGGCCAGAGGATGATTATTTATCAGTGCAAGAACAGCAAGTGATAGATGGGCAAGAAGACCTGTTCGCAAGCAGGCACTCTACTGTTGGAGTGGAGGATGGTGATTTGTTTGTTGGTGTTTTAAGAAACGCCAGAAGAGACGAAGCCATAGGTAAGGCTATTGGAGAATCAGTCCTTTGTCCGGACTGTAAGCAAGATGTGAGTTCGTTTGTAGGAAAGATCTCATGTGCATGCCCCATGGAAGATGGTTGGTGTAACCAAGGTTTACCAAGTTGGGTGTATGAAGAAGGCAAGATAAATCTCGGCACTGAAGGTGTGGAGTACCAAACTACTGAACCTCAAGGTAGTGTTGGTGATAGTCATGGGAGTGATGTCGTTATAGACGACGAAGGTTATAATTATTTCTATGATTCCGTTGGAAGCGGAGGGGAAGAGGGGCAGTTCGGAAATGCTGTCTGTGGCGTATGCCACTGGTATGAAGTGGAAGATTTCAATGTTGGTATGTGTCGAGCTTGTGCGGTCTCGATGCCAGCTGCTGAGGACTATATACCATCCGAAGCAGATGTTACCTTCACAAGGCAAGGTTGGATAGAGGCTAACAGCTATCCTGATGGAAAGATACAGTGTTTTTGCCAACGCTGTAGTGTTGAGATTCAGGAAGGAGAATTATGTTCTGTATGTGCTCATTTCTTGGGGTTACCTGGTTTTGCTAATGATCAAAACCCTTTCCCTGATGAAACAGAAGAGGCATTTTATTTTGAGACGTCCTGTGAAGAGGAGTATGGAACACAGCAAAGGAAAGAAACTTTGAAGTCTCAAGATGAATATATACGAGAGCAAGGCAAGGTTAGGGGGCCTAATGGTGAAATCGTTGGTAGGTTTCCAATATTAAAGGATCCTAAGGCATTCCATGAGGCGGCTGGACATCCGTCTGATGAGGTGACAAAACTGCTTGCGCAGTCATGTCAGGGATGCCCTGTGGTGAAAGGATATGCGGATCAGTGCCCATACTGTTTATCTAGGAGGAGAAGGAGGCAACCTAAGAAGAGGCATGAGCACGTAGATCGTCGATCATGGGCCATAGGTGAAAAATGGACTATGGATTTTACAGCCATGTGCTTGAAGAGCAGTTGGGACCTCAATCGAGTTGGTATTCTTTTTGAAGAAAATGAGACTGACATGTTGGTAGGTCAGACTCTTCAGAACCATACTTTTATATGTGATGCGCTGGATTGGTTAAAAAATTACGTGCGAACAGAACGGCGAGGCGTTCAATTGCGATGTTTGTATGCAGATTGCGATCCAATATGGTTCAGTACAGATGAATTGAGGATGTTCTTGAGGAAAGTAGGACGATGGTGTTTCGTCAACGGTGTGGCGTTATCCACCAATGTTCCAGGACAGAGTCAGCAGAATGGTGTCATTGAAGGTTCGATGAATCAAGTCATGGCATTGACTTCAGTTCAATTGCAATGTTCATTTTTGAATGAGTTGTTTTGGGATAGATCTTTTATGCTCGCGATATTCATATTGGCAAGAAGATATCGGAAAAATTCGAAGTCGATTCATCTAAGGAATAGTTGGCATAAGAGCTCATATACTGCGTGGTCGGGACTGCTGTTTGATATTTCTATACTGATATGTGCTTTTGGTCAGGCGTTAATCTTGAAAAATGACAAGAAGTCTAATCAGTATAAAAGGCAAGGTGAGCTGGCATTATTTATGGGTATCCCAGCAAATTCAAAAGGTTGGTTGGTATGGAATGTCCCTCGGCAAAAATATCAAGTCAGATATAATATAAGGGTTATCAAGGATATGATGATGAGGCCAGCTCGGTTGTGCATAAACAATCAGTTGCAACCAACGGGTCCAATGGTTCCAGATGATAGTGATTTGATGGGTAAAAATGTTTTGGGTATATTGCAGAACTTTAATCCGAGTGGATGTGGTGAAGATTATAATGAAGCAGTCATAGCATTTTCTTCTGTCACTGGGCAACCAGTTAAAGTTGTATCCATTATGAATATAGAAGATGATCAATTAGAAAGCTATTATGTTCAAGGGGAAGAGCTACCGGATGATTTTGATGGTGGTGAAGGCAATGGTCATGATCCAGTCAGTGATGCAGTCGATGATCATGATGGTAATGAAATAGGCAAGAATAACGATGACGTTGGTGATCAAGTAATAGCTGATGAGGAGCAGATTGATGATGCTGATAAAAATCTGTTTGGCAATCCGGATGATCAGCACGAAGATCTGATGTTGTTTGAAAAAGATGATGGTTTCAGTCTCGAGGATCCGAGGAAAGGTCTCAATCAGACCGGCATTTTTAAAAAGGTGGTGCTGAATCCTGCGGAAAAGAGATGGTTTAGTCGGTTATGGAAAAATGACAATAATGTTGTGAAGTTTCAATCTGTCAATCCAAAGAAACCACCATTGCCAGGAAAGAGACCGTCACTAACTTATCAAAGATATGACTTGTATAAGCATGCGAAGAATATTGGTGAGATGAAGAAGGCTACAGGAACCAGGGAGGATCTGATTTATGCTTTCTGCCGTGGGCAAGTTACTATTCCAAAGATGCCGGCAGTCAGGTTGTTGAAAAAGTTTTCACCGATTCTTAGGGCAATGATGCGTTCAAGTACAGCATCAATTGCAGCGAGGGAAATTGCAGAAGCTACACATGCATATAGTGGTATGAGTCGAGTGTTAAAGGCAAGAGTTCATCGAGTAGACAACAATGCTGCTGTCCCCGATGAGAAACCTCAGGGTATTAAAGTCTCTATGGAGTATGCTGATGGTGTCAATTGGAATAACCCGTTGGAAGAAAAAATCAAAGTATATAACAACACTGACTATGATTTTGAAGTGGATGGCTCCGGCGAAAGGATGGTGATCGATGCAAATGGTGTCAGAGAAGATACATCATCTAAGGAGGGGTTATCTTCAGGTGCAGAGGATGTATCATCTAAGGAGGGGTTATCTCCAGGCTCAGAGGATCCATTGTTGAAGGAGTTGATTGGGGCATTGGATATAGAATCAAATGATAAGATTGAAAAAGTTAAAGAAATCTTGAAGCAATTGGAAGAGCAAAAGAAATTAAAAGGTAAGAAGTCGGGTGATAAGCACCTGACGAAAAAGGCAAGAGCGGCAAGAAAAGCTGCAGGAAAGGAAGAAGAGCAAGAAGAAGAAGTCTCAGATGATGAGTTGACATGGGAAGACAAAGACATTATGAAAGGATTGGGTATCCATGATACACAGCATGTCTCAAGCTCAGTATCAGTAAAAGAAATGATATCCAGAGCGTCAGCCAAGGTCTGCCAAGTCCTACAAGATATAGAAAATCATCTTCGCACCAAAGAAGGGAGACCAGCTCGTGCTCATGTGGATCATCTGTCGAGATCTGCGATGAATGCAGTTCTAGATCCAAGGAATGATGAGTGCTTCAATAAATCTCTGGCTTTTAAGGAATTATTCCATGTTTACGCAGCCAAAGCTATTAGAGTTAAGGATGTGATAAAGAATGCTACCACAAATGGATGGTGTGATCCAATGAAAGCAGAATGGAAGAGGATATTAATAGATTTTCCGTGTCTGGAAGCTATAAGTGAACTGCCACAAGGAAAGAAGTGGGTTCCTTTGTTATGGGTGCTTGTTCAGAAGAAAAATTCTATGGGAACAGACACTCGCAAAAAGGCGAGGATCGTGGCTTGTCAGACTTTGGAAAAGTTTTGGTATGAGAAAGATGAGAAAATCTCTCCCACTGTAAATCCTGATGCGGTCAAGATTATGTGTGGGTTGTGTCTGCAGTTAGACATGACAATGGAAACAAGAGATCAGGCAGGGGGTTATCTTCATGCAGAATATCCTGATGATGAAGAGCCTGTATATGTGAGAGTTCCAGATCACCTGGATAGCATATTGAAGGATAGTCCAGAACTGGTACCTAAGACACCTGATGGTAGAGTGGCAAAGTTCTTTAGAGTCCGTCGGGCTTTATATGGTTGCCAGTTGAGTTGCAGAATTTTCTATCAAATGTTTAGAGATTTCATGGTTGGGAGTGCGACAGTACCACAGAAAGATGGACATCGAGGAGCTGGTTGGACCCAGTCAGAAATAGATCCATGTGTCTTTTTCAAGAAAGAAGGAAAGGGATTCGCGATATTGTGCTGTCATGTGGATGATTCGCTTATTATAGCAACCAAGGATGAAGATGGTCAGCGAATCAGGCAAGAATTCTCCGATGCTTTTGCAAGCAGATTTGAAGTGAGTCCAGAATGTACTGATGGTGATGTCCATGAATACCTCAGTATGTTAATCACCATAGATCGAAGAGCAGGAACTCTGACATTCCAGATGCCTAAGTTATTCATTAAGTTGAAAGCATTGTTGGAGAGCATGGGTGATCGTGCGAAGAAAAGAGGCAAGTATTGTAGAAAGGAAATTTATGTAAGAGGTGAGCCGATGAATGTTAGTTCGAAAGGACTTGATCAGAAGAAAGTCAGAACTCCCATGGCTCTAGACAACAAAGACATATATGCAGAATCTTCAGAAGAAAATCCAATTGTGCCATATGATGTTTTTGATAGCAGAAGAATATTAGGCTTGGCGGCTTATATTATTCTAGGAATTCGCCCCGATGCAGCTCATGCAGCTGCGATTGTAGCGAGATTCACAGGCAGTAAACAAACAGAGGCCGTAATCAAACACACGGTACGTTTGGCTTGGTATTTGGTAGATACTGAGAAGGATTATGTCCTTACTTTCAGAAAAAGTTTGGATGGCTTAAGTTTAAGTGGCATGGTAGATGCTAGCTTTGCTAATGACCCTAAGACAAAGAGGAGTTATTTTGGATATGTTTTGAGACATGGTGCTAATCCGATAGCATGGAGATCAAAACTGGAAGCGTCGGTGGCGTTATCGACGAGAGATGCTGAATTGATGGCTGCAGTGCATTCAGTACAGCACATATTGGGTATTCGATTCTTTCTATCAGAGTTAGGATTATTGAAAGAAGGAGCTACATCAGTGATGACTGATAATAAGGCTTCAATGGAAGGAGTTCAGAATGACAAGAACCACAAGGGGTCACACTACATGGGATATCGACTATCTTGGCTCCGAGAACAGGTTGCAGACTTGTTGGTTCATTTTGAACATGTTGAATCTAAGAAGAATGTTGCAGACATTTTTACCAAGGTACTTTGCGAAGACGACTTTGTGAAGTTACGATCTGAATTATTGAATTTGGAAGAATTGGTTTCTTAGATCTTGGAATGAAGTTATTAGATCTTCAGGTTATTAAATCCATGAGCGAAGGATAGATTTATTCAAAAGAAACTGGATGAACCTCGGCCAAGGTTTCCCAGATGTTCTTAATGCTTGCTTAGTGGATATGGTAAGGTTCTGGAGTTATGGTTCGATCTACTTCATGTCGTGAGGAATTCCATCGTAAACACGACAAGTTGTACCACCAGAATAAGCATGATGAACAGGAGTTCATATTGATCGAAGAATATCGTTGTTTTTCTCAGTTGACCGGACCGTCAACTGAGGAGGGGTGTTATCGAATATTCCGCGAGGTTAGCCCAAGCGTTGATGTATGGGAGCATATTGGTATGCCACATTGTATATAGATGCGATGTGTCCATATATTTGATGACAAACTTAACTACATAGCAGGAGATGTCCTATCCCTCCCCATGAAGGGGGTATGAAGCAATGATGGAAATTAAGTCTATGGTAGACATTGGTAAAGACGAGCTAGGTTCAGGTGCCTAGTTATCCCCGTTTCGTCTCCCAATGTATGAAGTTGAAGGTTAGATGTGCTTGCAGTATTGCGAGACTGTAATGTACACAGGAAACAAGCATTGCGCATAGGTTGGTGGGAACACCGCGCAAGTGTAATCTGCTCTGTCCTTGAAGTGAAGCAAGGACTGCTGTCGAAGGAATCTTGACAGTGAAGGAAAGGAATGAGGGTAATTTCCCTTCAATGGAAATCCTGATTAGAGGATATGGTCCATTGCGAAGGTTGAGTTGGAATCAACTCAGGTTATGAAGCATGTTCGGGAGAAAGCTAATTGAGGCGATCTCTGGGTATCCGAAGTGCGAATGGTTATTTATGCACCAAGATCGGTCTATTTGACTCGATGTGCAAAGGTTATTTATCTGCATTGTAGCATGTTGGCATGTGAACAATGAAGCTGTTGGGAAGTAGCGTGCAGAAGGTTGATAGGGAATGTAGTCCCTAATGTGAATCATCATAGAAATCTAAAGATTATCAGAATCTGAAGATGTTCTTTCAGGAGGCACATTGGATTATTCAAATGAGAGTTGAGTTCATTGGTCAGTCAGAAAATATTTCTTGACGTCACAAATCCAAGTTTGAGATGTCTGATCGATGATGATGCTCAGGTAAAAGGAACTTTCGTTTGTGTCACAAATCCAAGTTTGAGATGTCTGATCGATGATGATGCTCAGGTATAATTAAAGAAAAACGAGTTGGATTTGTGCGGACTGTTCCATAATATTATAGCGGCAGTGGCAAGTTGCGAATTTATTCGCAGCGCTAAACTTTAAGATCAAGGAAATACGGGTTTTATTGAGCCAGGCGGAAGCAAATATATTCAATAACATGGGCGCGATGGGGAAAAAGTAAGCCATTATCCCACGTAATATTATGACGAACATAGGAAACATTTGGGGTCACATCCCAAAATCTCTGGAAGAAGTTTTTCATCGAGCAGAAGGATTCCTCGAGGAAGAACAATACGAGAGATTAGCAGACTATGTGACAAGACCTGAACATTTGATAGTCCAGATGCACACGTTACTTTCAAGAAGTATGGCAATCACATCGGGACAAAGACAGGCTTTGGAATATTTATTGATGTTTGTAGATTCCAAATCACAAGGCAATAACAGATTGGCAAAGAAACCAGATGCATTATGTTACTTTATGAGCATTTTTCACAATGGTTTCGATGGTATGCCACTGGAATTGATTGCATGTTTGCATGAAAAAGCAAAAGAGGATGGATGCCATCTTTTGACACGTCTCGTCGAAAGGATCAAGGTTAGAAACATCAGCATTACACTGAGTGATGCATATTCGGAAGAAATTGGTTTTCGGTCGAGAAAAGAGCTCTTAGACAAACGATTGATGAAAGCAATAGCACACTTTGTGCCCAAATTTGAAAAATACTTTGACACTACAACCGACACAGAGCTGCTGAGTGATGGTGCTGAAGAATCGAAGAATGAAGAGCCAATGATTGTGGTGAAGCCGACCTACAAAACACTCGCTTTCAAAGATATTAGCAACTGGACAGCTGAAGACTTTAAATTTACGAGGGCACCATACAGCATGTGGACTAACAAGAAAGAATTGGAGGTCTATGCGGACGTGTTAGAATTTTTTGGTCTTGACCAGACACAATATGTAGAATACCACAAGAAGAAAATGGAATTGCTATTAGAGAAGGATGACTCTGCAAGACGAGAAGCATATGTAAAATTGTCTGAGATGGAATGGATAGTAAATTGGACAAGCATTCAAGATCGTCTTGAGGAAGACGCAGATTTTGTTATTGATCCAGGCAAGATGAAACAAAAACGTGACACCACAGGATTGACAGGTATAGATGCAGTCGAATATAAATATATCGCCGTTCATCTTTACGTCATTAAACAGAAGTTATTAGAGGAATGGAAGTTTGACAGGTGCTTGTATGAGTCAAATGACGACAGCTCGAAACCGGTGGAAACGACTTCATTGATGGTAAAAGAAAGATCGAATGAAAAAGAGGCTAAGAATCTACAAGAGATTCAGGTTAGATGGGATAAATCTCAGGCTTTGGTTGTTGAAAGAGGAGTGCAATATAGTAATGTGACAATGGCCAGGGCTATGCAGCAAAAGCAAATCGATACAGGAAAATTCATCATTCTTAATTCGCCCGCGTTTTTGGCTATACACAGAACTTTCTATGAGCTTAGAAAAAAGGCAACTGGAGATCAGAATGCATTGACAGTAGGATCTATCAGTGATGTGTCTTATTGTCAAACGTCGAGCGCATATGTGGAGGCTATTGCTATGCATGGATTAGGATTGTCTTTATGGGCAGGAGAAGATTTGGTAGATATTAGTGAGAACACACCAAAAGTTATTACAGATACTAAATCAAAACCTACATTAAAAAAGACACATGAGAAATGGAATGATGTAGTAAACTTTGTTAAGGCGAATAAGAACGAACCATTTGCTTCTACAATATCTAAAGTAGAGCAGAAGTTTACGTTATCAGTAGCAATCAAAAAAGATCTTTCGAATTATGCAAAGTGATGCAATAGAGTTACTCAAACACGATAGTAATTACTATGGGAAATTTGGGCAGAGGTACTTATCTAACTCAGATATATATAGC
>OJGM01000157.1_pt1 | contig 11354 bp, 2 predicted proteins | sample 1594611 | NCBI WGS metagenome assembly OJGM01 (sample SAMN05416713, study PRJEB24817) | seawater metagenome | isolation source: Sea water | place: Canada:Atlantic | collected 2013-07 | reverse complement strand
CCCCGACAGCTCTCCATTGTGTGACCTGTCCCGGGGTGGTGCCAATGTTAGCTGCACTACCATCTTTGCAACTGGTGCTTGCATGCCACCATGCTCCGGACCATAATGATCTCGGAAGTACTTGTTCGATTGCATTGAGAGTGTCTTGATGGTTCACCATGTTCATGTTGACAACAGGTATCCCGGGGTGGTTGAGCCGGTGCGTCGACGCGACCTCGGTATCCCCCTCGACTGCTACGGCCGGTATAATGTGGTATCCGTCGATCTTCTTAGGCAATCCCTTTGAAAAGCCTCCGATCCCGGAATAAAGGATGACCACCCACATAACATCCGTCCGTTCGAGTATTGTCTTGTCCCATGATATGATTGTGTACTTGTTTGACAGCCAATCATCCAACGTTGCGAGCTCCTTGATGGGCTTGGTGCCTCTCTCTGCAGGCATCTCCGGGGGTCGGCGGTGCTTCGAGCTCCCTCCGACTGTCTCCGGTTCAGGTGTAGCGGGAGAGGTTGTTACACTCTTCCCCGCCGCTTGGTACTCTTCGACCGTGGCACATATATCCACCGTGTCGAGGTACTCCTCGTGCGTCTTGGCTTCGCACGTATTATTCTCGTGCGTCGACAATGAACTTGCGTCCAATGGGATCTGGGCCGGCTTAGAGCCGATCACAACATTCCCGGGTGCTAAATCACACCCAGTCCTGAAGGATGTATCCCCACTATTGCTTCCCCCGGTGTTGCCGCTGGTCCTTGCGAAAGGATCCAGTTGGGGCTCACGGTTAGGTTCATCTTTCGTCTTAGCCGTATCGACTGGCTGTTGCGCCTCGTGCGTCTTCGTCTCGTTTGACTCCGTTACGCGCGTCGACGGTTCGGGGCCGCTTCCTCCCCAATTTTCAAAAAATTTGCGGATTTCGACCGGGTCAGTTATCCTTGGGAGATTGTTCCGAAACGTGGCTTCCGCTCGGTACAACTCCACTGCCGTTTTCTGCTCCAACGTCAGCGTGTTGACGGCTGCTTGTGCGCCGTCGTCGCCGACCTGCAGGATCTCACCGTGCTCGACAAGGTCGGCCTCTCCGATCTCATCTCCGAATTCGAGGTACATGCCCTCGCTCGAGTGGTTTGTAATCGGAACTGTAGCCGTCCCGTCGAGCCCTGCCTGAAAAAGACCGTCTGTTACAGTGGATAATCGATCTGTGTCTATCATACCGAACGTGCATCCTGGGAGCACGTCGGCGCCTCGCTTGACTGCGACCTTAGCCACGCGTTGCATCCCTGGGTCTAGCTGGATTGCCATCGACACCAGGATGAGTACCGCCGCCATGACTTGTTTGACCGCTGATAGCTTCGGGTGCAACCTGACCGTAGTCTCGGTCTCGATCTGCGGCTCTGCCGCCATCATCTTGACCTGAGCTCTGCCGCTGACAGCGGTACGCCTGTTGTTGCCGATGTCTCGTCCGTCTTCCTTGATGACCCGACCCTGTGGCGTGTCCGTATATAAGAATGACCACTGAATCGGTAAGGCAATCATGCCTCCACCATCATCGGGATTGTTGATTCGGAGCTCTTCATCTCCGATGTCAACTTCCGCATCCCATTCCGACTTCCGCATAATCTTCGACCCCAGCATGACGTCCGCTGCGCCCGTGTCACAGTTCTTGACTAGCTGCGTCCATATCTTGAGCGGCCGCCCAGTTCCCGGCTCATGGAGGGTCTGGCCGACCGCTCCCACCATTGAAATCTGACTGCCACCCTTCTCGATTCCCTGAACCGAGACTTCCTTGTCATACCACATGACCTCGGAGAATCTCCCCGGGTTGTGTTTGAGCTCGATCTCGAATCGATCCAACGCCATTACGGATGATGCGTTGTTGCCTGTGTCGCAGAAGAGCATTTTCACACTCCCCTTGCTGTCGACCGTCCGTACATACGGCTGTTGTGCGGCGGTTCGGAATGCCTTGACCTGACTGATCTGCCTCACTAAGAGTTCGAGGCTCTTTCGACACTTCCGACTCAGGTGCACCTCCGTGCCCTCCTCGACTTCGACCGCTGCTGCGTCGACTGCAGTGGAGACCAAATCCTCCACCCATGGCACCAACGTGCTGCTGTCAGGCGCGTGGGCCGTCCCGTCTTCTTTCGATCTTAGTGGGTCAGCTCCCATGATAGTGCAGACATCATGCTTCCCCGCTGCAGAGTATGCAGCCCAGCTGGTAGCATTCTTCGGCTCGAACACCTTAGTAGGCTCACTGAGTGCCTCTATCATCGGTTTGTTCGCTGCGTATTGGTCCCGGCGTCTCCTCGACATGTCTCGAAACTTCTCACGTTGTTCATATAATGACAGCTTGAGAATTCCCCGCTTCCGCGGGTGCTTCTTGATCATTCGAGCCTCCACCTTTGCCTTGTGCATTGCCAATCGGTTGAGATTTGCAGCCTGTACATCATTCGGATTCGGCTTCCCCCGCTTCACGAATAGGCTGTGCGCGCCTTCGTCACGCATCTGCGTTCTCTTGGTCGCAGACCCCTCCAACACCGTGAGCGTGGAGTAGCCTGAGTTGGATCCAGCTGGCAGAGTCTGCCCCCATTTGCTAAATCCGACGGGGTTGGGGCCGGACTTACCACCGCTATTGCTAACAGCTGCCTGGTGAAAATCCGACTCCTTTTTCCGTTTCGGTTTGTGTCTAGGTACGAGGAGCTTGCCCTCGTGCCTGCTGCTCGAGCTGCGTCCCGTCAGCGCCATGATCTGCACGTCCCCCTCATGGTTAGTAAAGATCGGCTCCGACTCTCCGCACTTCTCTTCTCCTTTGCCCTCTACTCGATCGAGCTTGGGAGTCTTTCGGTTCCGCTCTCGGACTTGGTGTCCGATTGTCACCTTCTTGTCAGTCTTGTCTTGCTTCGCCAGTCGGCCGTCGTGGTCGTAGACGAACCCACCGAACCGGCTGTGATACTCGTACGTGTAGCAGCAGTGGAGTGGCCGGACCTTGAACTCTCCCGAGTCCTCCGTATTCAGGATGTGCCATAGCACTTTGAGATGCTCTGCCACTTGGCGGAGTCGGTTCACCTGAAAATCACCGAAGTGTGCCACCGCTTCCGCCTTTGTCCACACGTAGCCCTGCCGATGCAACCGTTCGCCGACGTCATTCATCATGGCGATCCGATCGGCCCTGTCATACTCGTTCTCATAGTCGATTCCGAGCAGAGTCGACAGAACTGTGAGAGTATGTTGTTGTGGTTCATCAATCAAACCATTCTTCAGAAAGCACAGCACCGCATTCATTCCTACATTGACATTGTCAAGGGTCCCTCCCGCAACCGTGTCACGCAGGTACGCTGCGTCGATCTGATCGTGCTTTTCGGCGTTGCCGTCGACGAGTGCGTCGACCCACGCCAAGGTAAGCGGATCCTCTTCGAACTTCTCGAGCTTGAACTCCTCCGGAAGTGTCGGGGTCTGTGTCGACCTCTTTTTCGTCGAGCTAACCTCCTTCGACACCTCCTTGAACTGGAAGATCTCGACATCTCCTTCTTCCCCTACCTCCGGCGGCTCGGCCGTGAGCGCAGTCACTGCTGCGTCGGTCCCTCGGCCCGAGTACACGCCGGCGGCGCGCCGTGCACCAGCCGTGCGTGTCTCCGTCTTGGTAACTTGGACTTGTGCCAAAGCCTTCGAGTGTTCTTCAGCTTGTGTCTTGAGGATTGTGGCAAACTCCTTGAGAAGATCATCTTTCATCGACTCAACTGCGGCCTTCAGCTCGACTTTCGACTCCACCACCTCGTCTCTCAGTTCGGACGAGTTCCACATCGGCGCGTCGGTTGTCTTCACCTGTGAGCCTGATTTGAAGGAGTGAGAAGGAGTCTGGACTGCCCTCCGCCATGTGTGCCACCCCGACGGGTACCCTGCAATGGTCTCTGCCATTTCCGTTCCGTGAGATGATTTGCATCCCTCCCGATTGCATACCCCATCATTGAGTTCCCATGCACATGGGCGGAATTGGGTACCACGAGGGTCGAAGCGTCCGATTGCGCCGGTTCCCGGCGCCCAGTCGTGCTTAGTGAACTGCACGTCCCCAGCACACGGATGCTTCTTTTTCCCCGAGTCAATTCTCTCCAAGTTCTTCACCTCAGCCTTGGTTACTTTGTCCCAGTGCTGCTTGGCAGAGTCCTTGCCCTTGCCCTTGGTCTCCTCCTTGCCCTTGTAAGATTGCTCTCCCCACTCGGGGTCCCCAAGATTTTGTGTCTTGACGAGCGAGTCCGTCTCTAAGAGCGAGGCGGCGAGTGTCGGCTTGTCGGCGGTCCCGCTAACCGTACTATACAGGTACTTATCATTCTTGCCCGAGAAGATCTGGGTGATCATCCCGAAGTATACGGGCCTAAGTCCCGCAATGATAACTTGAGACCGCTTGCGGTCCGTCGAATACTTGTCTACTCCGTCTTGGTCGTTCGTGAAACCACTTCCCCTAAGTAATTCCTCGAATAAAGACATCGCATTCTCGGCCCGTGCTGCAAAGTCAGCTGCGGACTCACCCTTGTTTTGGATGAGCTCCCGCTTGCATACACTAATCTGTTCATCCAGCATCTCCGCCAAGTTGAGTCCCTCTTGGCACTTCCCAAGAAAACAGTCGAACATCTCGAACTCCCCCATTGCGTCTATTGCGTCCGTAGGGTAAGTGAGTGCCAGCGTCTCCCTGATTGTCATTGCCTTGTAGCTCAGCTTGGTTGATTTACTAAGAGCCTTGCGGATGGAAGTAATGTTCTTGGCCGGGGTGTCCGGCAGTGATCGGATGGCCTGCAGCACCTTGTACTGCAACAGCCTCACCCTCGGTTCATGGTCTTTGCCATCTGATGGCACCTCAGGTAAGTTCTGCGAGGAGAAGACCATCGACGGCGTCTTGCTCGACGTGCGCCGATCCTCCTCGATTTGTTCCTGTGCGTGCCACCGAGCATTAAGCCAGGACCGCACCACGGAGTGGTCCATTGGCATGCACATGACAATTCCCCTGAACTTGTTCGAGTCCATGAGAGCTTCCATTCTTTCTTCCTGCCGTGTGCCCTCGAGCTTCTTCTCGAGGATCATCCCTTGAACAATCACTTCCAAAGCTCGTTCCATTTGACTGTCGGTGGCGTTCCTCCGTTTAAGAGCACCCCCGATCTCTTCCCCTAAAGTCAACATTGGAGCCGACTCAAAGAGTGATACGAAGTCTGCATGCAGTTCTCGGTTCGACTGTCCTTTGCAATCTTCGTCGAACTTGGTGCACATACCCGTGATGGCTTCTGTAGTCAAGAACGAGTAATCATCCGGCGAGTCGACGCGTGTCGATGCCGGCCGTGCTGCTCCTCCGGCTCCTCCGCCTCCGTCCGGCGGCTCTGGTGGCGCGCCTGGCGGTGGTGGAGCTGGTGCCTCGATGTCATCTACAGCCATGGCTGCTGCTCTGGTGGCAGAGCGACTCGTCAGACGAGCGAGGCGTCGTGCAGTGTGATCCGGAGGTGGACTGGTTGAGCCTTCGAGTCGACGGGCGGGACCTGTTGATCCCCCGCGGTCTGTCCGAGCTCTACTCCTTCCCCTAGGAGGTCGACCTGCTGGTGTATCCGCCGTACTGTTACTGCGGACTGGCTACTTAGCCAGACAAGCGAGACGACGACGATGATCGTCTCGACGTGTCCACACCGATCCACGTATAGCAGCGGTGCCCGATCCTGGGCACTTCGGGGCTGCTAATCGGTTTGGGCCTACGGTGTGTCTTAAATGCACTGCTGCTCACAGTACACCCGCACACCGATGTTTTGTTGTCTCCTTGGTTGTGAAAACCGGTGGTCCCTGCCCAACACCCCCCCGGGGTATTGGGCCCTCTGTACCCTGCTGTCTTATGACAGCGCGCCGTTTCTCTCTTGTGGGAAATTTCCTTCGGGGGTCCGTCAGGGGCCTGTCATAGCCTGTCACCTAAGCGGACCGAGCCCTAGAGGGCCTTGTGGAGCGGGCGGTCTCCTCGACCTACCTTTGGTGCCCCTTTGCCGGCCGCGGGCAGCTTGTGCCGCCTCCGCTGGCCGGGCGGGCGGTAGCTGGTTTTTTAATTCTCAGCCCCTCACCACAATCCCCTCATTCTCGAATTGGCGACGACCTCGTCGCCTTGCCTCATGTCGTACACGAAGCAAGTCCAGAGCACCTTGCTCTAGCCTCGAGTTCTTGTAGTCGACTGCCTCCTAGCAGTCCACCCGGAATCTTGTCGAATAAATATGATGTCATAATGTCACTGCGGTTACCTTGTGGCGCTGCAGTAGGGGCCACGCCCATCAGGGTCGTGGTGCCCAGTCTTATGACCCATCATGCCTTACATCTTCGACAGCTCCACTGGTGTCGGATAGTTGAGGCATTGAAGGCAAGCGGTGTGACCTTGTCGAATCTTCCGCCTCAGATGCTTATCGATTTGTTCACATACGCGTTTTGGTACCTTCCCTCCTGACTCCATCGTGAAGGATGGCACGATGATCTCACAGTCCTCGTGCCCGTATCGATACCGGTTCATCTCTAGTCCGGCTAACTTTGTCTTGTTCGGTGTGACCCATGATTTCCCCCGGCTATCAACATATTCAGGTGAAAGCCGCTGCTCGACCATCGGCATGTTGTGCTTGTAAGAGGTTTGTAAAGAGAAGCGGTGTATGACGGCCCATACTACCATGGTCTCATCATCACTTCCTTTATATTCAACCTCGAGCACTTCCGCTGCCGATATGTAGTCGACCCCATCATCAGGATCATTGAATATCACATAAGAGTGAGCCTTAACCTGTGCCCATTTCTGTGATTGTGTCTGCTCATGGAGCGGCGGTCGGCTCGACGTCGGCGCCGTCCCTGCGTCGTCTGGCTCTCTCTCGTCTACAATGTGAGTCCCCAAGAACCGTACTCGTGCAATCTGTGTCACATGAGCTGGCCGTTGTTTTAACTTGCCTGTCTCGGGATCTTTGAGAGAGTATGTAGTAGGGGAAAGCTTCTCCACTACTTCATATAACTTGTTCTTGAGTTTGAGTTTCGAGATCTCTCCAATGACCACCTCGTTCCCTTCGCCGTCAAGCGTTGACTTCTTTGGCTCCTTGTCATTGAAATATCTGATCATCTCTCCAGGTGCGAAAGTTTCCTCGATCCGCTCGGCATTGAATGCCACGCGTTGCTTTTCGAGTGCTTTGTCGCGCGCAGCTCGAACCTCTTGTCGGGCTGCTTCCAGGTCCGCTTTTAACTCCGTTACGTGGTCAGTGAGGGGCTTGTAAGGTGCATCACTAACGTTAGGCGGCCCGTTACCGTCCATGAAGAACACGTCTTGGGGCACTAGTGGCTGCCGTCCCGTAGAAGCCATGTAAGGAGAAATGTTTGTTCCTGGAATGAACATCGAGTTGTAGGCAAACTCCACAAACTTGGTGTACCGCACCCAATCCCGCTTCCGGGCGGACTTGGTGTTCACCAGTGCGCGTAGCCACTCGCCAATGCATCGATTGACGCGTTCTGTGTAGTTACCTCGTGGGTGGTAGGGCGGCGTGAACCCATGCCTTATTCTGAGCAATTTGACCATGTCCTTAAGGATTTCGTTCTCGAACTCCCTTCCGTTGTCTGTCAAGAAAGCCCTCGGGCAGCCCCACTCTAACAGGATCCTCCGTATGAATCCGTCATAAACTTGTTCAGCGTGCTTGGAGTAAATCGGCTCTAGCCAAATCCGATGTGAAAACGGATCAACCATGACTAGCAGGTATGTCGGCTCCTTTCTATTGCTTTTGCCCGAGCCGGCCGTTTGAAGCGGCCCCATCAGGTCCATGCATAGAGTCGATAACACCGCATTATAGTTGTTACCAACCACATGCCCTTGCATGCTTGGCTTCCGTGCCTTTGCTAGTTGGCACTGTACGCACGTGCTCACGTACCGTTTCACATCCCTCTCCATTTGGTGCCAGAAGTAGCGGCTAGCAATCTGGTTGTACGTGTCTCGAGCTCCCTTGTGTGCTGAAAACACCGAGTCATGGAAGTTACGGAGTATAGCTGGCCTCATTGTTGTTGGCACATACGGTCGGAGTGTATCCATCCCTTGCTTCGGGTCTTGTGCTGCCGTGAACTTACACAGCAAGCCATCCCTAACCACGTAGTGACGCGAGCCTTTACAGCCCGCTTTCTCCAACTCCTTCACAATCTGCTGGCAGAAAGGATCTCTGCCCTGTTCCGCTGCCATGCTCCGTTCCGATATGAATCGAGCCTTAAGCCCGTCCGGAATGTCTAACCTCGACTGACTTCTTCCTTCATGCTCCTCTTCCTCATCTAGCACTTGTGCTGCATACACTTGTGCGTCACTGTTCGTCTGCGCTGCTCCACAGGCGAGCGCCATGATCGACTGCTCGTCATCATACTCATCATCCGAGTCCGAGTTGTAAGTCAGGTCCGGTAAATGAGAATTTTCGATGTTGTTCCTCCCCCCTTCTTCTCGAAAAGGCCGGCCTCCCGGTCCGGTGAGATTCACCTCAAAGAGGGCACCTTTTGTTGTTCCCGTCTCCAGCTGCATGATCATCCATTCTGCCTTAGCCGCCGTTACATCCTCGCTGTCATCCCTGTGCGTCGAGACCCGTTGCGAATTCCTTGATAAACAGTCGGCTATGTCCATGAACTTCCCCTTGCGGTAAGACAATTCGAAATCAAACTCCGAAAGTCTCATCACCCACCTTCCTAGTCGGCCCGTCGGGTTCTTCATGTCCATGAGGTACTTAAGATTCTTGTGATCCGTCTGGATGCGTAGGTGCTTCCCATCGACGATTGGATGGAAGTGCTCCAAGGTAGCTATGATTGCTAAAATCTCCAACTCCCTAGTGTCCCACTTCCGCTCATCAGCTGTTGTCGATCGACTGTAGTAGGAGATAACCCTCTCTTCCCCGCCGATCATTTGGTACACATAGCCGCCGATGCCGTGCTTCGACCCATCTGTGCACACGTAGAGAGGGTGGTGGTAATTCGGATGCCATACACCCTTCGTTGTTGCCACGTCATGCTTAAGAGCATCCCATGCCTGAGCATGTCCCTCCGTCCATTTGCCATCCGAGTCATTGCACAGCAACTCATTAAGCTTCATGCAGTGCTTGGCACAGTCCTTTAGGTACCGCCGTAGGTACTTGCACATTCCGATGAACGAACGGAGGCTCGTCATGTTGACGGTGCCGTCCTCGTACGCCGGGTACGGCATCTCTGTGATGGCCGTTACATGCTCTCCCGTAGGCTTGAGTCCTTCTTCGGTCGAAATGTGACCTAGGTACCGTGCTTCCGCCTGCAAGATGTTAAGCTTGCTCGGCTTGATCGAGTGCTGCCGCCGTGCCAGGCGGGAGAACACTCGGAGCATCGAAGCTCTGTGCTCCTCTGCTGTTGCGTTCGCCACGACCAAGTCATCGACCATTGCCAAGCACTCCACCCAAAGAGTACCACCGAGGGTGTTGTTGACATGTCTTTGAAACTCAGCCGATGCATTGATATAACCCATCACCAACCGCTTATAACTGAAAGTCCCGAACGGAGTTACTAGAGTCATGATCTTTTGCAATCTCTCCGACAATAGTACTTGATGAAATCCCCATCTCAGGTCAGCCATCGATCGGCAAGGCCGCTGCGCGAGCCACTCGAGGCACGCGTCACAGGTCGGTGGCTCGAAGGTGTCATGAGGAATCAACAGATTTAGCTTCCTCAGATCAATGCATAGCCGCCATTCTTTCTTCTCTCCCGGCTTCCCGGTCCCTGGCTTTGGGACTATAACAATCGGGAAGGCCCAATCACTCGTCGCCGCCTCTAAGATGCCGTCCTCGCAGAAGCCCCCAATCAGGTGCTTAGCTATCAGAGTCTTAGCCGGTGATAAGTGATAAGGACTTTGCCTTATAGGCTTTTCATCCGAGAGGTCGAGGTCAATCTCGACTCCGCAGATCGGGCGAAGTTTGCCGTCGAAGCAGACCCAGTGGTCATATATCAGCTTCCTATAAAACTCCTTCTCGCCCTTGTGTTTTTCAGGTAGATCATCGAGTCCGGCTTCTTGGCACGCCTTGTCGACATTCTCCTTGGTCCTCGGTAGGTTGTACCTCTCGGCTTCCTTCAAATAAGGACCATACCACTCTGGTTCCGTTTTCTGCTTGTCCATATTCGAGTCCCACTGACATAGCTCATCAGGATTGGGATGTACATTCACGAAGTGATGGTGAAGCTTGGGTTTGCGCATCGGCGTGTCGGAGGATGATCGGTCCTCTCTTGCCATGTTTTCCCGCTCAAGCATTCGGATCTCGGCCTCCATAGAGAGATTAACCCTCCTACGGTGCCATTCTTGTTGTGTTTCCGTTGTCATCGGTGGGGATCTGATTATTGTCCACGGTGCATCTAAGACCGCCCGAGCGTGGTCTGCGAAGCGGACGTCACGCCGCTTCCAGCCATAGTAATCTCCCCAGAACTCCCACTTGCCATGCTGCTTTAGATCCCAAACATCGAGTGGTTGTAGTTTGGTAGTCTCAGCTTTAGTGGTTCCCGGCTGGTTGGTTGTTGCTGTGCTTGCTTGTAGTATTTCGACTCGACTAGCCGCCTCCTCATTTAGAGATAAGGAATCCACAAAAGCACTCATAGTGTAAACACCTGCGTTGACCTGTTCCACTGCCCTCTGGGCCTGCCGGTAGGTAAGGTCGGTCTTCTCCAGCACCTTCAGCTGTGCCTTCAGTTTGTGTGCTGAGAGCTTCGATCTGAGGTGCGGGTATACCGCATGTGCCATCTTGTTGGCAAAAGGAGGTGGGATAACATCCGCCACCATCTTCCTTGCCGACGTCTCTGAAGTAGACGCGAGGAATCGAGGTAAATCCCCTTCCTCATACCCCTGTAAGATTGCTCTATCTGCCGCCGTAGGGATATGTTCAGTACTGAGAGAGTTGACATTGTCGGCTCCGATGTGGTGGGGTCCCGATGTGACTGTGAAAGCCTTGCGGTCTAATGCCCTCACCGCTCCGAATGAGTTCCTCATCACCATGTCCTTAGCTGTCTTGTTCGTCCAGCCGTTGCGTTGCGCGAGCGCATCATGACAGGTGTAGTCTTCTCCCTCGTACCGAGGTATGTCGAGCACTTCCGAAGATCCGATGAATCGAAACCTGGTCTGTGCTAACTTGCAGTGTTTGTGCATTGGGTATACCGCTGCGGTTGGTAGTCCTTGAAAGGCCGGAGCTATCCGCCTCACATTCTCGAAGGTCCATACCGCTGCGTCAGCTTTTCGCATTAAAGCTATTGCCCACTCCCCGACAGCTCTCCATTGAGTGACCTGTCCCGGGGTGGTGCCAATGTTAGCTGCACTACCGTCTTTGCAACTGGTGTTTGCATGCCCTGTCTCTTATAC
>OJGM01000136.1_pt1 | contig 12306 bp, 2 predicted proteins | sample 1594611 | NCBI WGS metagenome assembly OJGM01 (sample SAMN05416713, study PRJEB24817) | seawater metagenome | isolation source: Sea water | place: Canada:Atlantic | collected 2013-07 | reverse complement strand
ATAGGTGGATTGTGGATCGGAAATGATAGAGTTGGATGTGGATTGTTTGTTGTTCTTCCCAGTTGAGGGAACTGGGTCGAATCCAGAGTGGGGGGATTATAGTGTTGTTGCCTGCTGCTGTGTTTGTATGCACATGGTGGTTTTTGGTGATGCACTGGTGAGGTCATGTTAGGGCTCTCACCCCATAATAAGCAGTATTGACCAAGTAGAGGGGCGCCTGGGGCGCATCTAGTTGGCCCTTGTGGGGCACCTACTTCCCCATAAACCCGGTGGGAAGAGCCCCATAAAGATCGGTGTGGTCTATAGTGCGCAGTCATGAGCGCGAAGACAGTTACCGAAGAAGAAGGGACGGGCCGTGAGGCCGTCCTGCGTGCAATGCAGGAGGCTGCGGAGTGCGTGTCGGGCAAGAATGGGGTACCGAAAGGGTACAAGGGGACAAAAGGGATTGTGATACTATCAAATGATGCATCATATACCGACCCCGAAGATGCGAAAAAGAAAAAGAAAGAAGACGAAGACGAGGATGATGACGAGGGGTCTGAAACCTCATCCCTTCGTCCACGAAACCTCTCCTACTCATCCCAGAGTGAGCGAGGGCCGAAAAGCCCAGCCAAGCGAAAGAAGAAAGCGGGTTGGCCACCGGCCGGTGGGGATGAAGAAGATGAAGAGGGAGAAATCCATGAAGAAGACGACTATGATGATGATGATGATGATTCTGGGAGCAACCACTCGTATGGTGGGCTCGGAATCGCGCTCGATCATGTCAAGCTCTATGAGTGGCTCCTGAAATGGACCAAAGAGCATGGTCTTCCGGCGGTTACTCCGATGGGTGTGTTCAACACCTTGTGCCTCGATGACACTATGGATGAGTGGCTGTCAGACGTAGACGAGTTCCACGTGCCTAACGCGTGGGCCGATGATGGATGGTATGGGTGCTCACCGAGTGAGTTGGTATGTGTCTTCACATACCTCACCATCCTCCTCACCCTCGGTGATCTCACAGTAGAAAGTGGGGTCTTAACCTCGAGTCAAGGTGAGATGTTTTGGGCTTATCGCCAAGCCCTGATCCTCTATGCAGCCGACCCGTTGGTGCATAAGATCGTCGTCGAACTCTCTCGAATGGTGCGTGTTTGTCTCGTACAACTCACCCCGAAAAAGAAAGAGCGCGAAGGAGGTGCGAAAGCCTCTCGGATGACATATAGCAAAGATGAACCCCTTATTGCTATTAGCCAGAATGCTGGAAAGAAACAAGTGGCGGCGCGCCTGCGCAGTTACCGTGATTGCACGGGGGAGGACAGTGAGACTCAGCTGACTGAGCAAAGCCTCCTCAATGCAATTAAGGCACACCGTGTAGATAGAAATGAAGCGAAACACATGGACAATCTTAGTGACAGCTTCACTAAGTACATGGAAGTCTTCCGCAAGACTCCTAAGAGCGATAAGCGCTCGAAGCGCTCGCTTCACCAGTGCTGCCTCGACTGGCTCGATGAGGTAATCCCCATGTATGATGAGAACCCTGACTGGTCATCGTCTCTGAATGAGTTCGAGACTTTGTACCAACAGGGAACAGACCCCATCAATTTCTTGTCACAAGTCAAACAGAGTCACATGCAAATGGAACTTACTTACCAGGAGGCTGGTAAGCCTTTGCAAAAGGCATATGATAGTGAAGAAGGGTTGATTGTCTTCACCCTGGCAAGAATGGATGAGGGGATCATGGAGAAACTCATTGAACGGCGGCTCCAAACCACGGGCAGTGATGAGTGGGACACGTGGGCAGAGTTCACGAAAGATGTAAAGCAGGTCCATGACATCATCCAAGCGGTGAAACAGAACCTTAGCAAGCGATCGAAAGATCGCAAGAGCCATGGAAAAGAAGATGAAAAGAAAGAGGAGAGCAAGCGAGATCGCAGCCGATCCGCTCGAACCACGGGCACGCAAGGTGGCGGTGGGGGGGGTTCGTCAAGGGATGGAGGGAGTGACCATCGGCCCCTTGTCAAGAACCACTTCAAAAACAAAGTGTGGCACAAAGCGCCATATGATCGCTGCACCATGCCTCCCTTCTGCGAAGATGGAGCTACCATATGTGTGTACCTCTGGTGGGGTCTCACATGTAAGTTCTGCGCAGAGGGCAACTGTCAGGCACGTGGGGGTCAGAGCCGAGAGAAGCGACCTGAGGTCATCAAAGCCATGCGTGAAGAAGATGACACGTACAAAGAGTGGCTTGAGTATAAAGAGGAGTGCAGCGGTGAAACCCCGGGCCCCTCGAATCGAAAGACCTCGAAACAGAAAGAAAAGAAAGAAAAGTCAACCAAACAGGACTCCAAGATGCAGTCACGCGTCGACAAGATGGAGAACCAGATGAACCAGACCTTCGAGGAGATGAGCAAGCTCACGCGGGAGAACCGCAAGCTTCGCAAGACGCTCCGCTCGAGATCCGCTACACCCTCGCGGCGCCGCAAGGAGGCGAGTGACAGTGAGGGAGAGGAGGAAGAGGAGTCCGAAGGGGAGTCGGAAGACTCCGGAGAAGAGAGCGAAGAGACTGAGCCAATGAGCTCGGAAGAGGAGGAGGAGTCGAAGCCTCGCTCCCGCTCGAAATCGAAGGAGCGAGGACGCAGTGCGTCTCGACGCACCTCCAAGGCGAAGCCTAAGGGGCGCTCGGGTCGCATGATGTCGGTCCAGCGACCGGACATGGAGTGTGAAGACTCTTTCGAAGAAGAGGGTGACATCGAAGAGGATATCGCCTCGAGTGAGAAACTTTTGGTCGAGATCGATCATGAGTACAAGGACCTCCTCGACAGCACGCGTAGCGTGCTGCTCGAAAAGATCGAGAAGCTCCAAGAGGTATCGAAAGAAGACGCGGGGATGTGGTTTGATGAAACCGGCTCCCTGACAGTTGAGAATCAACTCAAGGGTGCCATCCGCGAACTCCGGAGGCAGATCCTTGACATTGATGTCAAACTGATGGAACTGGCCGAGAGCGAGCAGGAGCGAGAGAAGAAGAAGGGGGAGGAAGAGTCGAAGGACGGAGAACCCCCCAATGTTATTTCTCAAGAGAACGAACAAGCGGAGCAGGCCCTCATGTTAAATGAGGAGGTGCTCGCCGCAGAGTTCCGGAGCGACTGCGCGACAGAGTGGAACCGGCGCCGCCTCGCGCAAGAGTATGCGAGTGTGGATGGAGAAGGGTTCGGGCGAGATGGTATCTATCGGATCGATCGATTCGGGTGCATGGAGATGTACGTAGGGGAGTTCGACGAGGATCCCCCCAGCGTGCAATCCGCCACAGAGTTGTGGGGACTCTACGTGGGGGGGGAGGTCCCGGAGGACATCCTCAAACAGGACCGGCTCGACAAGGAACACATGCGAATCGGAAGAAGGGAACACCTGAAACAGTGCGAAGAAACCAAGCGCGAGCTTGATTTCGCGCCCGGTGGTCCCACTCTTCGCATGATGTTCGTGGGAAAGAAGTCGAAGAACACGAAGAAAAAGAGCAAGAAAGAGAACTTTTTTTTGAAAGGGGGGAGCGGAGGGGAGGAGACCCCGAAGGGCCCCAACACTAGCGGTGACTCCCCCGAAGAAGAAGGGCAAGAGGAATCGAAGTGTGAAGAGTTCGATGAAGAAGAGAGCCCGAAAGAACTCGAAATAGCAAGCCAGAACTTGCGCCTACGAGAGCAGTGGCTGAAGAAAGAGATGTCGACGGTCGGAGCAGACCCGAAACACGAGAAAGTGTTAGAAGAGATCAACCAAGTCACCCTGGAGGTGGCGAAGATCGAGAGCAGACTAGGAGAGATGGGTAAGGGGTCCCCGAAGCGCAGTGACAGCCCTGAAGAGAGCGAGAGCGCATCGAAGGAGATGCCCAAAGGAGAGACCCAAGAGGCAGACGCGGGTGGCCAAGTGGCCTCGTACGCGGGCACCTTGATGAAGAATGTCGAGAAGGGGGAAGGGAGTCGAGACCCCGCCCTCCAAAAGGCGATAGATGAGTCCGCGAGGGCTCTGATAGAGCAGCGCGAGAAGGCGCAGCAAGAGAAAGAGATGGGAGAGGCGATCTTCCAATCGATGATCGAACTCTCGAAGAAAGAGAAAGAGAAAGAGAAAGCCCCCTCCCAAGAAGAAGAGGCGGTGCTGAAGGCGAAGGCCATCTCCCTCAAACTGCTCCAGAGGGAGAGGGCGAAGAAAGAGACCGAGGAGAGAGAGGCGGATGAAGAAGAAGCCATCCTCCGCTCGGTCAAAGATGAGTCGAAGAAGCTCGCGGCTGAAGAGCTGCTCAAGAAGCAGATCGACGCAGCCCTCAAGGCATCAGCCGAGGAGATCAAGCTCCAGGTGAGAAAGGAGGTGCGAGAAGAGGTGGTGCAAGAGGTGGTGGTACCCATGAAACTGAGGGCCATCGCGAAAGAGTGCGCAGAGGCGCAAGCGCTGTCAAAAGCGCTGAATGAAGAGATGACAAAAGTAGAGGAGAAGCGGCGGAAGGCGAAGGCTGACGCAGCCTCTCTGTCAGAGGTGATGTCACTGCGTCTCAGTGACAAAGGGCCTTCGAAGTCCGAGTCACTGATGGGAGAGCCCGAGAGTGGGCAACCCCTAGTGCTTCTTATGCTCGGAGAGCGAAGCTGTGAGAAGTATGACAAAGGGATGGCCAAGGAGGGAAACCTCCAGTTCGCCTCCGGCCTGCTCGACTGCGGCTGCTCGTCGATCACCCTGATCGATGAGGAGGTCTTCAAGAAGTGGCGACACCACTACGGCAAGATGGTCCGCAAGGTGCGCTGGCTGAAGACACCCTTAGTGGTGAACACAGCCGGAGATGACAAGCCATTGATAGTGGCGATGGCAGAAGTGTATGTGGTGATGTGTCATGAGACAGGCACCACGGAGGCGGGATGGGTAGAGTGTGATGTCATGCGTGGTGGTAACACCGGTGGCTGCACGCTCATCATCGGCAACAAGTTCATGCGGAGACAGAGTGTGGACATGCGCTTCGCAGAGGAGAGTGGAGAGGGAGGCCATATGCAGAGTGAGAAGTGGGGAAAGGGAAAAGTCCCCATGTTCTGGAAGGCAAGAGACCTCGAGAAAATGGGTGAACGCGTCTCCAAGAAAATGGGAGTCGAGACGCGGGAACTGAAGAAGATGAGCTTCACGGGAGAGATCAAGTCGACCGTGAAGGTCACTTCGATCTCCAGCGAGCAGCGCCGGAGCGCGCGAGAGGAGAGGGTGGAGAGGTCCCCCAAACCCAAAGCAGGCGCAAAGAAGGTGAGCTTCGCGAAGGAGATGCTCGACTCGGCGCCTCGGTCCAAGGTGTACATGACTCAGCTGGAGTACGACCTCAAGAACCTCAAGAAACAGGTAGGTGAGGGTGAGAAGAGAGTCATGACCCTCTCGAAAGGGACCATGGAACAGGCGGCGAGGGAGCTGGGGCAGGTGGCGGCGCGCCACAAGCTCAAGCAACTAGAGCGCGAGAAAGAGAGACTGCCGGAGGAGGAGCGCAAGAACGCGTCCTTCGAGGTGGGACCGAGCAAGGAGCTGCCTCAGCTAGGCACGCTCCTCATGGATGATCATACCATGAGTGAAGAGTCATGGATGTATCTGTCGGGGAACAACAAGTGGGAGGCAGTCCGGCTGGGGATCTCCGACTTCCGAGACCTGACCGAGTTGTCGCTCGAGAGACACAAACTCTCGGCGAAATCGGGGAAGGGCCACACAGCGGAAGAGATGAAACTGTGTGCAGAACACGCAGGGAGCAGCTTGGTCCCTGTCATCAAGAGGGGTCGGCCCGCGTCAGAGGTGGCGATGAAAGAACCCCTCCGAATCATCCCCATTCGAGAGGAGTGGATCGGATCGATCGAGAAGAGGCCAGAATATCTGGAACTGAAGGTCAGCCAGAAAGAGAAAGATGAGAGGGAAGAGAAGCAGAAAGAAGAGAAGCAGAAGAGGCGCAAGCGATGGGAGGAGAGCAAGCAGAAGGGTTCGGGAGGTAAGGGGGCTGTCAAGAAGGCGGTCCGGCTCTCGCTCGATGCGAGGACTCTGCGCTGCGCGCTCTACCTCTTCTCGCTCACCCTCGACCTGATCCCCGGACAAGCCTCAATGGCGCGAGGACAGGTGCGGCGAGGTGGGAATCCCCTGAAGGGACAAAGCTTCGTAGTGAATGATAGTGGGGAGGGCCTCATCAAAATAGATGAAGGCTGCCTATATCAAACGGATGATGCGGGGGAGGCCATGGTGCCCATCTCGCTAAGGGAGGGGGTGAAACACCCAGTAACCCTCAACCAGCATGATCTCTTGATGGATGTCGAATTGATCGATGATGGCGCTTTCTGTGCCCTCAAAGACATGAAGACTGACTCCAAAGAGTATGCGGTTATGCGTGCGAATGTTACGCGGGAGGAGCGTGAGTTCCTATCAGAATACAACAAGCAATCGGAACCCCAGGGGGAGGCCCACTGGTCCGAAGGTTTGGGGATCTGGGACCATCGAGAATACGAACTCGACAGTTACAAAACTGAGCTCAAAAGTGCTCGATCAATGAAGAAGGTCGAAGATGATATGGGGTTCGAGGGAACCTCATTGCCAGACAAGCATAACTGCACGCTGGCAGATTTATATAGTGGCCACTATAATGTGTGCTCTATTAGCAAGGAAACCTTGAGTCGCCCCGATGTGGCGATCATGGTAGTACTGTGCTGTGGTCCGGGAGGAGTCTCCCATGGTGCAGTGCGCAAAATGGGAAAAGTGCACCTCATAACAGCGCTCGCGATAGACTGCGACCCGCTGTCATGTGCCACGCACGAGCTGTCACACCCCCACATCCCTGTTGTGAAATATGAGATGGGAGAGTGGGATGGCACTCTAGCGATGATATATCGATATGTGCCGAAGGTGTTGATGTCGAAGACATACATACATGTGTCAAATTCATGTCGACAAGCCTCCACAGGCAACATCACCTTCCGTGACCTGAATAAGGCACAAGTTGACACAGATTGGTACTTGGCGCTATTGTCGAAGACGCGTTGCGTCGCATGGACACTAGAAAATGTTCCAAGTTTGTTACGCAAATATGAAGGGGTATATCCCACCTCACGCGTATACCAAATGAATGAGTACTGTGCGATAGGGCAGTCGCGCAAGCGGATGATCCTGCCAAACATCTCACTAAACATTCCGAGATATACTGGAAAAGTGGTTACAACCCGAGACATCTTGGGTGACATCAAGGAATGGAAGGGCCATGAAAAATATTGGCAACGCAACAGTTACGGTGATGCGAGGTCGATCGACACTCCATCATTCACAGTTACAGGCGGTGCGCACCACATCGGTGCGCGCACACTGGGGGAGATGCAAATGGAGCACATCCCCGGCTGGCGCGAAAGAGCCATGTTACAATCGCTAAAACCGGAAGCGGTGCGATTCCCACCCAAAACAACCGAAACTCAAAAGCGACAACTTGTTGCGTCGGTCGTGCCGCCGCTTTTTGCCGCCTGCCTTTCTAAGGCAGTTTTCCCCCATCTATCAATGGGAGTTCAAAAGCATAACATGCGATCGATGGTAACATCGCTAGCGGTGCGCACAGAGGAAGAGATAGACAGCGCCTTTTTTTTGAAAGGGGGGAGCGGTAGGGGTGGTGAGAAAGGGAGGGGAGAAGAGAGGAAGCTCAGACTCACAGCAAAGGAGTCGGCTTCTGCGTCGAAGTGGTTAGAGAACGAGGGGATCTCGAGCTACGCAGAGGCAGCGGTGATGTTCGAGGGAGCGACAGATGCTGTAGAGAGAGAGAATGAGCTGTTGCGCAAGCAGTGGCCAGAGGGGGATATAGAGAGTGTTGCGAGACTCTTCAAGGTCTCGCACTCCACAAGCCCCGCGTCAGCGACGCAGACGAAGAGCGAGTCTGTTGTTGTAGGGCCGAAGAGCATCCTCAAATCGAGTGATGTCAAGGTCATGAAGTGTTTCCGTAATGGGAGCATGACAGTGGGAGATGGGGAACCATGGGAGAAGGGGTACACATGGTCCACACACCACCTTGGGGAATGGGTCTTTGCAGGCCCGGCACTGGGGTGGTACAGGAGGGACACGACCAGCCTGTCCGAACACAGGAAGCTCGTGGCGCAAGAGCCAGAGATGGTGATTGACGACCCTCCCTGCACAGATGCGACCCCCTCGATATGGCACATGGCGAGGGCCATGAGGGCAGCCGAGAAGAGGGGGAGGATGAAAGAGACTTGGGGAATGTCGCAAGAGGACACCAAGTCGACTCAGCCGGTGAGCCGGCAGGTAGAGGAGTGGGCAGAGAGAAACATGCGCAACATCGCCAAGACTTACATCACGAAGGTCGACGCAAACGCGTTGCTGCAGGAGAGTGACCCGGAGCACTACGGCCCTTACCTTGAGGAAGGTGAGTCTTACCAGACTCCGCGGACAGCAGAAAATGTAGAGAAGGCATGCAAAGAGATGGGTGTTTATACAATGATGGATGACTCAGAGCAGGAGTTTTTCCGGAGTTTAGTGTACAGGCATTGGCGGCTGTTCGACGACAAGCTCCGAAGCGTGCACGGCGTTGAGTTAAGTTTCGCCTTCCCGGGCGTGAAGCCTATAGCGATTCATCCTCATAGGTGGTCGCCGGTTAAGAGGGAGGCAGCTCAAAGGTTGATTGAGGGATTTGTGAAAGATGGGATCATGAGTCCGGTGCAGTCGGAATGGGGTTTTCCGGGAGTGCTAGCGCCGAAGCCGGGGAATGACCCACCGTACCGACTGTGCATTGATCTGCGTAAGCTGAACGAGATCTGTCCAAAGGACACATATGAACCCCCCTCATGCGATGACTGTCTTGCCTGGCTGGCGGACAGGCCTTTTCGCACCACAATGGATGCGAGGTGGGGCTTTCATCAACTGAATTTGAGTGAGGAGACCCGAAAGGTCTTCACTCTAGTTACAAGCTTCGGTACTTATTGCTACAACCGGCTCGTCATGGGATGGGTCAACGCAACGGCGGAGTTTCAGCGGCATATGAATGTTACAATTGGAGATGCTTTGTGGCGATGTGCGATTGTGATGGTAGATGACATTTGTGTGGCGAGTCAATCAATGAGTGATCACAAAGCGCACTTAGAGGAGGTGTTTTCGAGGTTGGCAGCTAGGGGGCACTCGCTCAAGCCGAAGAAGGTTCGGCTGCTGCAAGAAGAAGTTGAATATTTGGGGCATGTTTCGACGCCGCAAGGTATTAAGATTACTCCCGGTCAGCGGGATGCGATCATTAAGATGCCTTATCCTCTCAACTCAGAGGGTGAGGTTGATGAGACTAGGTTGCGGAGTTTTATTGGGTTAGCCAACTTTTCGCGGAGATACATCAACAACTTCGCGATGCACGCGTACTTGCTCAATGGGTTACTAAGGAAGGAATCCCCGGGGATTTGGACCCTAGCCCACGCAATCGCTTATGATGCAATAAAGTATGATATTGCATGGTCGAAGGGCCTTTATCAAATCGATTACAAGCTGCCTATTTTTGTCTGTACTGATGCATGCAAAGATGGAATCGGGGGTTACATCTATCAAAAGTTACCCGGCAGCGATGAGGAGCGAGTTGTACTTTATTTTTCACGGTCTACGGCTGACGCAGAAAAACAATGGGACACGCGTGAACTGGAGCTGTTGGCGGCGATTGCCACTATGGAACAGTTCCAATACTATTTGGATGGTCAGCGCTTCACCTTAGAGACTGACCATAACAACCTTCGCTGGATTATGAACATTAAAAATCCACAGGGGCGCTTGGCTCGATGGATCACGCGTCTCACGGCTTTTGATGTGGAGTTTGTATATCGGAAAGGTGAATGTAATGAGGTGGCCGACTGCGTGTCGAGAAACGCGTTGGCTGCTAGGTTGGCGAGACTTACGGTCATTAAACAGGGTGGCGATTTTTCGGGATTCGACTCAGCTGCTAAGAGGCAAGACATCGATCGGATCCGGGATGCGCAGAAGTCGAAAATCGGCGATAGCGCCGAGCAGCGACACGTGGAGTTTAAGCAGCTGGCGTCACAATCTAAAGGTGACGTGGGACTGTTTGAGGTCACCCTTCACCACACAGTAGCCCGAACTGAGGGCGAAGAGGTGGAGGTGGGCGAGAATGAAAAGGAAAGTGACCAATTCTTAGAGTGTCCTCCCTGCAATGAGGGGGCCGAGATTAAGCGCGCTTTGCGCTGGTCGAGCGAGCCGCTAGATGTTCCAGCTGAGCAGCGTGCTGTTAACTTATCACGAGAGGCGATTCGGCGTGCTCAAGAGTCGGATGAGATCTGCAGACTTATTAAGAAGGAGCTCAGCGGCGAATCTGTCGGCAACCTGCAGTTGTCGAGAGGTTATGTGATGGAGGAAGGAGTCATCTGTAAAGTTAGTGGTGAGGGGGGAAAGGAAGTAACCCGCCCTCTTGCGCCACGGGCTCTTCGATCCTTCATCATGCGCAATTACCACTCGTCGATATGGGCGTGTCATCGAGGGACGCACGCCACGAATGATGAGATTGCGAAACGGTTCTTTTGGCCGAAAATGCGAGAGGATATCAACTATTTTGTCTCAACATGCAAGGTCTGTCAAATGGCGAAGGCTTTGAAACCATCTAATGTCGGTTGGCTAAGAGGGCGGAGACACTCCCAAGCAATGAATGAGCTGTGCATCGACTTGATCGGCCCGATCGGTGGCTCGACAAATCGGCACGTGAAGCACGCCAAGCCGCTACACATTTTGGTAGCTCTCGACCCCTTTACTCATATGGTATGGCTCGAGCCTCTTTTTTCAAAGGGGGGGGAAGAGGTTATGGCGGCATTTGTAAAGCGGATATTATTGGAGGAAGGAGCGCCTCGGATTATTCGCTGCGACAATGGTTCGGAGTTTAAGAACAAGACAATGAACGAGCTTCGACTGCTCATGCGATCGGAGCTCCAATTCTCACCAGCTTATTGGCCTCAGAGTAACCAATGTGAGAGGACTAACAGACAGGTTGGCGAGATGTTGCGGTGCATGACCAACACCAAGACAGCAGAAAAACAGGACTGGTTCAAATATATCAAATATGTCGAATTCGCTATGAGGTCGAGCCCTATTTCTGGGACACACATCACTCCGTTTGAGGCGGCGAGGGGCCGCTTGCCGCGTCTAGTGATCGACAACCCTTTGCTTGACTCAGAGTTACCGGAGTCTCTCCCAATGGAGGAGCATGTGGCGGAGGTGAAGAAGCTAATGGATACCGCGGAGCGCGAGCTGTTTCGCGCAAAGGAGAAGTACCGTAAAGATAACACGGAGCGGGAAAACGCAGTAAGAAGAGATGAACATTTTGTAGTGGGTGAGAAGGTGCTGTTCTATAACCGACTTGTCGGGGATGAGCAGGACCCATCGAAGCTAAAACTGAGGACAGCACTGTATGAGGTGAAGGAGGTCAAGGGTGACATTTATACACTGACACTGTGTGAGTCCCCTGATGTAGAGAGGCGAGCCCATGTGGGGCAGCTTATCAGATATCGAGGCGGAGATGCTCAGGATTTCGACGCGTCTCCAGAAGAGTCACGCGTGCTCGACGCAACAGCAGCTAAGCAGGTTTTTGAGAAGATGGGCGAAGGTCGGTTTGCGGTGTTTGTCATCAAGGGCGAAAGCCCCTCTAACTTGAGGGTGGCTGAGGTTTTGAAGAAAGATGAAGATTTAGTCAAGATTTGGTACTATGTCGACAGGACAGTTAAGAATTACGACAATGCAGAATTGACGCCAGGTTTGCGTCGGCTCGTGCCGGAATGGTATGACAAAGGCACAGGACAGGTCAACTTAAGACCTACTTCGAGGGATCTGAATCGAGGGAACTTGGTGAAAAGAATGGATGTATTCGCGAAGGGCGACATTGAAATTGTTTTGGCTAACTTTGCAATGCACTCTGATGGGAAAATCCCGGACGTGCAAGTAGAAAAGATTGAGAAGTGGTTGCGTCGCCGCTCTGTGTATGACGAGCGTGCGTTGCGTGCCCTACCAGGCAAGGTAGTCAGGCGCAGCTCGACCAGTCGGTCGGGCTCAACTAGTCGGTCAGGGAGTCGGGCAGCTCGCTCGAGGTCAAGGGCTTCTGAGGAGGAGTCGCTCTTCGAGAGCGCCATCCGGCTACGGTCGGCATCGGAGAACTGAGAGGAGGAGTTGATTGAACTCTGAGCGAACGCGGGGACGTTCGCTCGGTTTTCATGAAGCCCCCTTCGAGGCCACCCGGTGATGATTGTCTTTGAATCATGACATCATGTGGAATAGGTGGATTGTGGATCGGAAATGATAGAGTTGGATGTGGATTGTTTGTTGTTC
>OJGM01000125.1_pt1 | contig 12807 bp, 7 predicted proteins | sample 1594611 | NCBI WGS metagenome assembly OJGM01 (sample SAMN05416713, study PRJEB24817) | seawater metagenome | isolation source: Sea water | place: Canada:Atlantic | collected 2013-07 | reverse complement strand
AGATGCTCAGGAGTCTCGTGGGCTCGGAGATGTGTATAAGAGACAGGTATTATAAAAACCAGCAGCTTTTGTCATGTTTCTAGGAACTAACACGTATACTCCTCTTATTAAATTTAAAATACCTCCTAATTGCGAGCCAGAATGCCAAATACCTTCCAAGCGATGCCCACGAGTACGAATGATCATAGGTGCCTTTTGCTTTCCAAAAGTTCTGTAATGTAATGTTGATAAATCATCACTAATGATTTGAAGCGCATACACCATATAATCTAGGTACTGGATTTCTGCGATTGGTCTTAGTCCACGTAAAGCCAATCCAATTCCTTGACCAATTATAGTTGTTTCGCGTATTCCTGTATCTGAGACTCTTGCTTCTCCAAATTTCTCTTGTAGGCCTTCTAAACCTTGGTTAACATCTCCAATAGTTCCGGTGTCTTCTCCAAAAATTAAAACTTCAGGCTTATTTCTTAATATCTTCTCAAAATTATCTCTTAAAATGACACGTCCATCAACTAATTTTGAGTTTGAATCATATACGGGTAGTACTTCCGCTATGTTAGTTGCTCTAAATTCAGATTCACTGTATAATAATGAACTGTATTTTGGCTGAATTTCTTTGAAATAAGAATTAACCCATTCAACTAATTGATTTTTTGCTTTATTGTCTTCGTGGATTAAGTACTTTAATATATTACGAGCTCTACTCAAGATGTCATTTCTTAGCGGCTCGTTAATACTTTCTAACTGATTTATAATTTTTTGAATAAAAACGCTCTGAGTAGATGCTTCTGAAGCAGATTTCATTAATTGGATTACTTCTATTTTTTCATTTAAAATTGGATTACAGAAGTCTGTCCATGCTTTTTGTTTTCCTTCTTTGACACTTTTTTTTATGCTTCGTTCTAGAGCTATAATATCTTCTTCGTTTGAAATATCATTGGATATAATCCATTCTCTAAATTTGGAATTACAATCATTAGATTGTTCCCATTTTAATCGGTCGGTAGATTTATACCTTTCATGAGAGCCTGAAGTTGAATGCCCTTGAGGCTGTGTCAATTCATTAACGTGAATCATTACTGGAACGTGCTCATTCCTTGCAATCTCACTTGCTTTTTGATAAGCATTAATAAGCTCTACATAATCCCATCCATGAACTCTTAAAATTTCATATCCATTACTATCAGAATCTCTTTGAAATCCTTTTAAGATTTCAGAAATATTTTCTTTTGTTGTCTGGTGTTTTGCGTGTACAGAAATACCATATTCATCATCCCAAATACTAATAACCATAGGAACCTGAAGAACCCCAGCAGCATTTATCGTTTCAAAGAATACACCTTCACTAGTACTTGCATTACCAATAGTGCCCCAGGCAACTTCATTTCCAGATTTAGAAAAATTTTCTGCATTAAATACTTTTAACTGACGATATACTTTGGAAGCTTGCGCTAACCCCAGTAATCTTGGCATTTGCGCTCCAGTAGGAGAGATGTCTGAGCTAGAATTATATTGTTCGGTAAGGTTTTTCCACTTGAAATCTTCATCTAAAGAATGAGTTGTAAAATGGCCTCCCATTTGTCTGCCAGCACTCATAGGGTCGTGTGTAATATCAGTATGGGCATAGAGTCCCGCAAAAAATTGTTGGATGCTTAATTTCCCAATAGCCATCATAAAGGTTTGATCTCTGTAATAGCCTGACCTAAAATCCCCTTTTTGAAATGCTTTGGCCCAAGCAATTTGTGGCAACTCTTTACCATCCCCAAAAATCCCAAACTTAGCTTTTCCAGTTAACACTTCTCGTCTTCCAAGAAGACTGCACTCGCGACTAGTGTAAGCTATCTTGTAATCATTTAAGACGTCTGTTTTGAAGTCTTCAAATGTAATATCTTTAGTTGGGTCGTTATTAATCAGCATTTTTGAAAATTCTAATAATTCGCAAAGATAAAAAATTTGAAGGTTTTGACCTATCCTTTGGAATGATAATTAAATGAATTATTGATAAAATAAACACATTTATTGAACTTAATTATATAGAATAATCACAAATTAGTTCATTTTATTATATTAAATTTAATGATCAATACCATTTCCTTTTGAATAGACCAAAAAGAGCAATAGGGTCAGCAGTAAAAACAAATCTGATTTTTTGGCTGTATTGAGGGGCAGCAATTTCCCATCCTAAATTTGAATAAAAAGGAAAATAAATTTCAAAATAATTTGTAATAAAGTTTAATCGTATTCCAGTGTCATATACAAATTCAGCGTTTACTCCTTTGTTTTTAAGATATCCAATATCTCCATAAGCTTGGATATAGCGCCATAGTGAAGCGCTAGCATTTAGAGTTGTCATCCATTGGTTGGCCGATGCTTTGTCTAGTTTGGATTTGAATCCGCCCTCTGCAATTATAATTTGTTGACTAAATATTCCTGAGGATTCAAATTGTCCTAAATAGTTGTAATCGAATAAATAGTTTGTTGGTCTATCAAGAGCAAAGTCAAAATTAGTTTGATTTGATTTGATTTTTGAATACAAAAAGGTTCCCGCAAATAGTCGTAGGTTATAGAAACTTTTTTTGTTGGTACGTTTTCTAAATTCATAGTTAAAAGATAGTTTTCCAAATTCATTAGAAAATTGTGAATCAACAAACCAACTGTAGTGTTTTTTAAAGCCATGGTTTGAATTTAGATATCTTACATTGAATACTCCATATGATGGCAGAGCTATTTCATTTTCAACTTCTTCTACATAATCCTTATCTATCCCTACATATCTAAATATTAGACTTTTAAATTTATTAGATCTTAAGTCAGTAGCATCCTTAAAATTGATAGATAGGTAGGGTAGTACCTTATTTACAAATGAATTTGCCGCAAAACTTGAGCGAGAAACGGAGACACCAAATTTAATATTATACAAATCTTGGTCTTGAAAGTAGGTGTTATGTTCAAATTTTGTGAATCCTGTTATGGATTTTGAATTTAAACTATAGTTTGGAGCTAGTCCAAAAATAAATGGTTTGTCTACGATTCCACTGTTATTAATATTTAGCCCCAAATTAATCCCATCATAAATATTTCGATATTCTATAGTCGGCAATAAGTAAAGTTGATTGTTATATGGAGAGGTATAGTCTTTTAAAAGTCTAAACTGGAAAGGTCTGTTGAAAAAATCAGTACCACTAACCGACTTCCAGTTATTTTTTATATTAAATTCTGGAACTTTCTGATCGTAGTTTAAAACCAATTTGTCAGCGGAGTTATTTGGAACAACAAAGTCTTTCTCTTTTCCAATTCCGGTTAACCAACTTTTGGTAAGTACCGTGTCCTCTTTTATCGTAAATAATGAGACTGGAGTTTGCCCCCGTTTCATATTTTTAACAGTAAAGTATATAGAGTCTTTATCGCTCCGTATCCTTGATATTTTATAATCTATCTGTTGAGTGTTTGTAATAAACGAGTCAAAAAACCAACTTAGATCTTTGCTGCTTTTTGCACTAATAAACAACTCGAAATCTTTTGTAGTTTTAAGTTTGTCTTTATTCTTAACCACAAATTCTTTAATCCAGTCATCAATTTTTGAGTCTCCAATGAAATCTTCTAGAAAAATTAATCCCTTAGCAGCTTTATATCTTGATGCTAAGTTTGCATTGAATTTTAATAATTCGTCTTTATGTAAACTTAAGGCCTGGTCTCTTCCATTCCTAACAATGTTCATGTAGGCAAGTTGGTATTGTTCGTTATATTTTAATTTTGCCAAATTATAACTTTTTAAACCCCATACGTTAGAAAACTTACCAAGCATCATTTGGTCTTTATGATACGTATCTACATATTTCATTAGTAATACGTTTCCAAGCCCTGATTTAAGCCAATGTTCTTCCCTTGGATTCATGTTTAAATACTGGTCCAAGTAAATCCTAATTAAGTTTTTAGCAATGGTTAACTCATATTCGAAATCTTTAGAATATGGACTTAGAATACCAGGGAGTATATTTAAACCATAAATTGGGTTTTTCTTTAAATCTAATTTGGAAACCATTAAATTTTCATGGGGATATTCTCCTAACTTATCATTTAAAAAAGCCACTACTTTATCAAATGAATTGATTTGATGACTCATAGATTCATCTGCCTTCAAGCTATTGCTTATAATGTTTAAGTTTCCTGTCTTAAATTTAAAGAATGGTTTTTTGGAAATATTAAGTCTTGAATCTGTTCGACCTTTTCCTTCGAAGGAAAATTCTTGTGAATTTAACTTATTACTTATATTTTTTAGATTTAGTTCTGTAGTTGCATTGTAGTCTTTAGGGATTTCTAGAGTGAGTTTTAGTTCTGATCTAGGGGTGTAATAATCGTCTAGGTTTTTATTGCTATATAGTTTCCAATCCGAGTTTTCATATACGGCAGGAGTAATATACCAGTAGTTTAATAAATAGTCTTTTTTATTAGTTACTCCGTATCCGGTAAATCGATCGCTTTGAATTTGAATTGTATATTCAATAAATATGCTTGTAGATTTATAGGGTAATAAAGTAGTGTCAAGCTGGATTTTAAATAAATCAGATTGGTTTTCAAGGTATGAATAGGAAAGGTTTGTTTTTTGTTCGTTTTTCACAGATTGAATCGAAGTAAAGCCTCTGTGTTTTTGTTTGGGGTTTAGTAAACTTCCATTATATTCTTCAACAAACCTTTGAGATAGAGGCGAGTCTGGGCTGCTGAAACTAGAACTCCAATCATTAAAATATAATTCACTCAATGAGGAATTAGAATTATTGTAATATGTAATTTTTTGTTTTACTAAGAGGGTATTGGTCTCGGTATTTAATACGCCATGAATTTCTATTATATTTTGACTGCTAACAGTGAATAAACAGAACATAAATATAAAATATAAGATATAATTTTTCAAAAAAATTGAGGCTAAAGGGCTTGATTATTCAGTGAGTATTTAATTGATTTTAAAAAATTAATAAATATTAGAAATTTGGACTTAATTGGTATTCTTTATAAAAAGCATCAAGAATATCAATCACTTCATCTGATGTGTCTACCAAGTGGATTAAGTCAAGATCTTTTGGACTAATTGTTTCAAATTGCTCCAATAGTGTTTCTTTTATCCATTCTAATAAACCACTCCAAAATGTTTTACCAACTAATATAACAGGGAATTTTTCAATTTTGTGAGTTTGAATTAATGTAATAGCTTCAAATAGTTCGTCTAAGGTTCCAAACCCCCCAGGCATTACTACAATCCCTTGAGAATACTTGACAAACATTACTTTTCTTACAAAAAAATAGTCGAAGTCTATACTTTTATCAGAATCAATGTAAGGGTTATTATGTTGTTCAAAAGGCAATTCAATATTTAATCCTACAGATGTGCCTCCCGCCAAATGTGCTCCTTTATTTCCTGCTTCCATTATTCCAGGTCCACCACCAGTAATAACGCCATATCCCGCTTTTACAATTGCAGTCGCTACCTCTGTAGATAGTTTGTAATAGTTGTCTTCTGACTTGGTCCTAGCAGATCCAAAAATAGAGACACATGGGCCAATTTTACTCATTTTTTCAAATCCATTTACAAACTCTCCCATGATTTTAAAAATCGCCCACGAGTCATTTGTTTTTATTTCATTCCATCCTTTGTGTTTCTTTTCTGGTCCCATAGTTTAATTTTTAGTGTTTACTAAGTTAGCTCTTTTTTTAAAAATCTAGCTGTATGGCTGATCTTGTTTTTTATAACCTCTTCTGGAGTTCCTTTTGCAATAATCTTTCCACCTCCATGCCCCCCCTCAGGTCCAATGTCAATTATGTAATCAACTGTTTTGATAACATCTAAATTATGTTCTATGATAAGAACGGTATTTCCTTTATCAACTAATTTATTTAAAACGTTCATTAACACTCTAATGTCTTCAAAATGCAAACCCGTAGTTGGTTCATCCAAAATATAAATAGTATTTCCGGTATCTCGCTTACTTAATTCGGATGCTAACTTGATTCGTTGTGCTTCACCTCCAGATAATGTAGTGCTTTGCTGCCCTAAAGTGATGTATCCTAATCCAACTTCTTTAATGGTTTTTAATTTCCTGTATATTTTAGGAATATGTTCAAAGAAATCTACGGACTCTTCAATCGTCATATTTAGCACATCGCTAATTGATTTCCCTTTGTATCTAATTTCTAGCGTTTCTCTGTTGAAGCGTTTTCCCTGACAGTTTTCGCATTCTACATAGACATCTGGTAAAAAATTCATTTCTATAACTCTCATACCACCACCTCTACAGGTTTCGCATCGCCCTCCAACCACATTAAAACTAAACCGCCCTAATTTATAGCCCCGTATCATTGCCTCTGGTATTTTGGCATATAAAGCTCTTATTTCTCCAAATACCCCCGTATAGGTTGCTGGATTGCTTCTTGGGGTACGTCCAATTGGAGATTGGTTAATGTCAATAACCTTATCTAAATTATCTAATCCTTTAATTGTTTTATAGGGCTTTGGTTCCATGACCCCATGGAAATAATAGTTGTTTAGAATTGGATAAAGTGTTTCATTTATCAATGTAGATTTCCCACTTCCTGAAACTCCAGTAACTCCAATCATTTGCGCTAATGGAAGTTTAATAGAAACATTTTTCAAATTATTTCCAGTACATCCCTTTAATTCTAAGAAATTTCCGTTTCCAGTTCGACGTTGTTTTGGGATCTCAATTTCTCTAATGCCACTTAAATAGTCCGCTGTCATTGTGCCACTATTTAAAATATCTTTTGGCGTCCCTTGACTGATAATCTCACCGCCATATTTTCCAGCCATCGGACCAATGTCAATCACATGGTCTGCTTGCTCAATCATATCTTTGTCGTGCTCAACGACAATGACGGAGTTTCCAACATCTCGCAAGGCTATTAAAGACTTGATTAGTTTTTCATTATCTCTTTGGTGCAAACCAATACTTGGCTCATCTAGAATGTATAAAACGCCTACTAATTGTGATCCAATTTGAGTCGCCAAACGTATTCGCTGTGCTTCGCCTCCAGAAAGAGATTTAGAACTTCTACTTATGGATAAATAATCCAAGCCAACATCTAAAAGGAATTGTAAACGTGTAGAGATTTCTTTCAATATTTCCTTGGATATTATGGTTTGGCTTTTAGATAACTTGGTGGGTAGTTTTTTGAACCACGCCACAAGTTCTATAATATCCATTTCAGAGAGCTCTGAGATATTTTTATCGTTGATTTTGAAGTATAAGGATTCTTTTTTTAGTCGTGAACCTTCACAGCTAGGGCACTTAATCTTATCCATATATCCTTTAGCCCAACGCTTGATAGAGGTAGAGTCTGAATGTTTATACTGGTTTTCAATAAAATTTGCAATCCCTTCAAAGTCAATATTATAATTTCGAGAGACCCCTAAGGTTTTACTGTCTACAGAAAACTTATCTTTTCCGCCATACAGTATAATGTCTAATGCTTCTTTAGGTACTTTTGATATTGGGTCTGTTAGTTTAAACTTATAGCGTTGCGCGATGAGTTCTAACTGTTTAAAGATCCAAGAGTCTTTTTGTTCCCCTTGTGGTGCAAGCCCTCCATTTTTTATGGAGATTGAGTGGTCTGGAATTATTTTAGAGGCGTTGACTTTGTATAAAGTACCAATACCACTACAGTCGGAGCAAGCCCCTTTTGGAGAGTTGAATGAAAAATTATTTGGTTCTGGATTAGGATAAGAGATACCAGAAGTAGGGCACATTAAATTACGACTAAAATAACGAACTTCTTTACTGTCTTCTTCAATCACTATCAGTACATTTTCGCCGTGGTACATGGCTGTATTGATACTTTCGCTAAGACGGCTTGTAGCTGCGCTTGTTGTGTCAATTTTAAGTCTGTCAATAACTATCTCTATGTCATGCATCTTATAACGGTCCAGCTTCATCCCTTTTGAAAGATCAACGATGACACCATCTGTTCTTACCTTTACAAAGCCCTGCTTAGCAATCTGTTCAAATAACTCTCTGTAATGCCCCTTTCTAGAACGGATTACAGGAGATAAAATAGAAATACGTTTTCCGTTAAATGATTCAAGTATTAAATCTTTTATTTGAATGTCGTTATAACTCACCATCTTCTCACGAGTATTAAAGCTGTAAGCATCTGCTGCACGTGCAAATAAAAGTCTTAAGAAATCATATATTTCAGTAATTGTTCCTACTGTAGACCTTGGAGATTTACTGGTTGTTTTTTGTTCAATAGCAATGACTGGAGAAAGTCCATCAATTTTATCAACGTCAGGACGTTCTAAACTTCCCAAAAATTGACGTGCATAGGCAGAGAACGTTTCAATATAACGACGTTGTCCTTCGGCATAAATCGTGTCAAATGCCAAAGAAGATTTTCCACTTCCTGACATCCCAGTGATGACGACCAATTGGTCTCTAGGAATATTAACATCAATGTTTTTTAAATTGTGTACGCGTGCTCCTTTTACTTCAATAAATTCATCAAACTTGCTCATAAATCAATTCTATAATCTCTTTTGTCAATTTTAAAATATATCAATATCACCTTTTCCTTCTCTTAAAATAGTGACTTCAGAATCTTTAATTTCTACAATAGTAGAGGGTTGGTTATCCCCATAACCACCATCAATAACTAAATCCACTTTAGAATTCCATTTTTCATAAATGAGTTCTGGGTCTGTTGTGTATTCCAATAATTCATCATCATCTCGTATTGAAGTGGACACAATAGGGTTTCCTAGCATTTTAACAATTTCTAAAACAATACTGTTATCAGGAATTCGAATACCAACTGTCTTTCTTTTTTTAAAGGGATGAGGAAGGGTACTAGCGCCGGGCAATATAAAAGTATAGGGGCCAGGAAGCGTACGCTTAAGGAGTTTGAATGTCGGTGTGTCTATCTGAGTCACATAATCACTTAAATTACTCAAGTCATTACAGATGAAAGAAAAATTTGACCGTTCAAGTTTAAGGCCTTTTAATTTTGCAATCTTTTCGAGCGCCTTGATATTTGTGATATCACAACCTAATCCATAAACTGTATCTGTAGGGTAAATGATTAATCCGCCCTTTTTAAGCACTTCAATTACTTTTTTTAGTGCTTTAGGGTTTGGGTTTTCTGGAAATATTTTGAGCAGTTCAGCCATTATGATATCTCTATATTATGAAATGATTTCAAGCTTTGCAAATCTAAGTAACAACTTTTTGATACCGCCATTTTCAAATTTAATTTCTGCTTTCAAATCTGCTCCTTTTCCTTCAATATTTAATACGTTACCTTTTCCAAATCGTAGGTGATTAACCACATCTCCAATAATTAATTTATTGTCAAATAAGTTGGTGTTGGTTGTGGTTTCACTAACTTTTTTCAAGTTTTTTGGCGCCGTAATTTTAAAAGGTTCTTTAGCTTTTGGCTTTGCTTTTAAATAGGCTGGTTTCTTGTATCTTACCGTGCTAGGATCAACATCTCCAAAAATGTCAGCACTTAACATGGGGTTAAATCGACGTTCTTCTTTTGGGGTTACAATTTCTAGATATTGTTCATCAATTTCTTCAATAAATCTAGAAGGTTCTGCATCCACTAATTTACCCCAACGGTATCTAGATAGGGCATAGGTGAGATAGGCTTGTTTTTCTGCTCGTGTTAAGGCTACATAGAACAGTCGACGTTCTTCTTCAAGCTCGCTCCTTGTATTCATACTCATGGCACTTGGAAACAAGTTTTCCTCCAAGCCAACGATGTAAACATATTCAAATTCAAGTCCTTTGGCTAAATGAATGGTCATAAGTGCAACTTTGTCACTGTCTTCACCTTCCTCGTTGTCTAAGTCTGTTGCCAAGGCTACATCCTCTAAAAACTCCGCTAATGATCCTGTTGAATCTACTATTTCTTGTTGTCCTTCAACAAAATCTTTTATTCCATTAAGAAGTTCCTCAATGTTTTCCATTCGAGTCATCCCTTCTGGAGTACCATCTTTTTTAAACTCCTGAATCAATCCACTCGCTTTACAAACATGTTCTGCTAAATCAAATGCATTATTAGTTTTACTCATGATTTGAAAACTTTCAATCATGGTGGCAAAGTTTTGCAATTTTGTTTTAGTTCCCCCATTTATGTTTATGGGGAGTTTATGAAGGTTTTTTAAGACCTCAAAGATGGATTTGTTGTATTCGTTTGCGGAGACAATTAAACGATCAATAGTAGTTTGTCCAATACCTCTTCCAGGGAAGTTGATAATTCGTTTCAAAGCTTCTTCATCCGCAGGGTTAATGATGATTCGCAAGTAGGAGAGGACATCTTTTATTTCTTTTCGTTGATAAAAAGAAAGCCCTCCATATATCCTGTAATCAAGCCCTCTTTTACGTAAAGCATCTTCAATAGACCTTGACTGAGCATTGGTTCGGTATAAAACAGCAAAGTCGCCATTTTTAGCCTGGTTTTGCATTTTATTTTCAAAGATAGAGCTCGCCACATAACGACCTTCATCTCCATCTGTTAAAGAACGATTGACAGTAATTTTTTCTCCCACCTCATTAGCAGTCCAAACGACTTTATCTAATTTAGTCTGATTTTTTTCAATGATAGAGTTGGCGGCATTAACAATGTTTTTGGTAGAACGGTAATTCTGTTCCAGTCTAAACATTTTCACATCTTCATAATCTTTTTGGAAGTTTAGAATATTGTTAATGTTTGCGCCACGGAAGGCGTAAATACTTTGTGCATCATCTCCCACAACACAGATATTTTGAAAACGATCTGATAGGGCTCTGACTATTAAGTATTGTGAGTGGTTTGTATCTTGATACTCATCGACAAGGATGTAACGGAACCGATCTTGATATTTGGCTAATACTTCAGGGAAACGGGTCAGTAGCTCATTGGTTTTAAGTAATAAATCATCAAAATCCATGGCGCCAGCCTTGAAACATCTAGAGACATATTCTTTATAAATCTCACCCATTTCTGGTCGCTTAGACATGACATCGGCTTCTTTAAGGTCAGGGTTCTGAAAGTAAGCTTTAACAGTAATTAAACTGTTTTTATAGGAGGATATTCTGGATTGAACTTGCTTGTATTTATAGATGTCTTTATCTAACTTTTTCTCTTTGATAATCGATGAAATTAAACGCTGAGAATCTTGTGTATCGTAGATTGTAAAGTTAGACGGATACCCAAGTTTGTCGGCTTCAAAACGCAAAATTTTGGCAAAGACAGAGTGAAAGGTTCCCATCCACAAGTTTTTTGTTTCACTATCACCTACAATAGAAGCGATTCTTATTTTCATTTCACGTGCAGCCTTGTTGGTAAAGGTCAGGGATAAAATATTGAAGGGATCAACGCCCTCACTCATTAAATAGGCGATGCGATAGGTGAGAACTCTTGTTTTTCCAGAACCAGCTCCCGCAATAACAATCATTGGTCCTTCTTTCTGTAATGTAGGCGCTAATTGTGCTTCGTTAAGTTGACTTAAATACTGTTTCAAATTCTATTTTTTATAAGATGTGAAATTAAGTAATGTTATTCGTAATTTTAAAAGGAACGCTTATAAATTATAAACAATTTTTGAATCTCTAAAATGAGGTCGGTTTTTAATTTGTCTTTCGTCGATTCAGCCTCTATATTAATTGAAATCAGTAACTTTGTATTTATTAATTTATAATTAACTAATTTTATTAGAAATGAATTTTTTAGAAACTAATTTTAAATGGTTTTTCGCCCTTTTAGCCTTGATTATTGTCTATAAGTTTTTTAAAGATTATTTGATTAATCAAAATAAAAAGCATTACTTCTATCAAAACAACTCTATAAAAAGTGATATTATTCCTATTAAATTACAAGCCTACGAGCGTTTGACCTTATTTTTAGAACGGATGACTCTAACTAGCTTGCTTATCAGAGTTCAGCCAATTTCAACTAAAAAAGAAGATTATCAACAGCTATTGATTAAAACCATAGAACAAGAATTTGAGCATAATCTATCACAACAAATTTACATTTCGAATGATTGCTGGAATGTGATTTTAACTGCAAAAAATACTACGATACAATCCATTAGAAATTATGATATTTTAAATACTACAAAAACCGCTGACAAGTTCAGAGAACTCGTATTAACTAAATCTATAGGTAAACCCCCACCAAGTAGTGTTGCTTTGGCTTATTTAAAAAATGAAGTGAGCAAACTGATAGTTTTATAAAAATAGCCATTTATCCAATTAATCCATCACAATTGGTTTTTCAACCGGGGTATTGCTTTTTACAATGATAAAGCTAGACAATGCATAATAGGCGTGGATATTTGATGAAGTTGACAAAAGATTGTTTGTCCAGGGTTGAAATTCATAATCGAAGCTAAATGTACTTCCCGATAAACTTTGGTCTAGTAAGTCAATTCGATTTGGAACAGCCATTCCTGGACACCAACCTGCTCTGTCTGGAACCCAATTACCCCCTTGTGGGTTTATAGGGTTAGAGACACATCCGATAGGGCCTAAGTAATGCTGATATGTTTGATTGTTATTAATACTAACATGGTGTGTTCTGTGGCACCATTCAGCACATGGCCTACCATCAGAATCATTTGGAGTTGCATGTCCCCAACCTGTAATAATTGTGCGTAAATGCGAGCTTTCAGAATTAGAAGGAAGAGAAATAGTTTTGGTTAAATCAAACGCAGAATCATCTTCTCCATAAATCACACCTCCTAAAGAGTTGTTGTTGTATTGTATAATCCTGTCTCTTATACACATCTCCGAGCCCACGAGACTCCTGAGCATCTCG
>OJGM01000118.1_pt1 | contig 13077 bp, 9 predicted proteins | sample 1594611 | NCBI WGS metagenome assembly OJGM01 (sample SAMN05416713, study PRJEB24817) | seawater metagenome | isolation source: Sea water | place: Canada:Atlantic | collected 2013-07 | reverse complement strand
AGATGCTCAGGAGTCTCGTGGGCTCGGAGATGTGTATAAGAGACAGATTTTAGACAAAGACTCCAGCGTTTGATAATAAAGATCATAATTTTTGTCTTTTAATAATAAAAAGCCTTTTTAGCATAATCAATAACTTAATATGATCGTGCTCCTATTTAAAGTACCTTTTTTCCTGAGAAATGTTATTAATTTCATCGTCCTTAAAAATAAACAAGGATTAAAATAAGATAAAGGTTAATATTTATAAAAATCATTTTTAATCATGATTTATGAAATAAAGAGCATAGTTAAAAACAACTGAGACCTAAAACAAAAACATATCCTTGAGATGAAAAAGATTACAATTTCTTCAAATAATAAAAAAAGAAAGACACAAACTAACGTATGAATATCAAAAAATAAAAGTGAAAAAACACCAGCGATATAATACAATAAATCTGCAAGATTAAATAAAAATATCTAGAGATACTTTTAAATCTCTGAGATTAAAAAGAATAAGTCGATACTAAAAATTTCAGTTTTGAAAAAATAATCCTATTTTTACAATGCTTTTACACTGTTGGGAAAATTAATCAATTACTTCAATATTATTGTCACTCCAATCTTTCATCAAAACCCTAAATTATTATCTTGGTCTATATCGAGAATCTGTATCTTTTTTTTTAAGTATTTTGGAGTTTTAATTTAAAGAATATTGAAAAATTGTTTCTACTCGACCGACTCCAAATACTCTAATATTAAATCCTGATCAAGTACTTGAGCTCTGCAACTTGTAAGTGCCAGATAGAGTTGTTGGAATAAGCTTATTAGTGGCTAAATCGATTGAAGTTGGCAAATCTAAAGCAACGAGAGTAATATTTTTCTTAAAAAGAATACTTGACTTCAAAAATTCCAAAGTATTTCGGCTGCACCGATCGATTTTAGTAATCATTAACAAGTCATTCGATTTTAATTCTTCTTGAATTAATTTTTGAAAGACAAGACAATTTTTAATTTCATTGATAGCCGATCCAACTTCGATTCGAATATTTTCTGGTTGAATTCCGTTTTGAATTAATTGTTCTTTTTGATATTTAATAGAAGAATTTGATTCTTGACTTCTAGAACTGACACGAATGTACCCATATTTTTATTAATTTGCATTTGAAAGTAATTTTGTAAAGAAATAGTCTTAGTTTTAATTGTAACATAAGAGTTGTAAAATGTAAATAAATTTACAAAATAATTAGTGAAGTTTGGAGTATACTCTACTTTTACACTAATATCGGTAGAAATGAATAAAATATTTCCATTTCAATGAATCAAGGTAATAGACAATCAAATATGCTCTCAGCGACATTTTAAGGGGGTCTAGAATGAAAATAAATTGGTTTTAGGTAATATATGATAATTAACTAAATATCGCTTTAATAAAATATTAGATAAGATACTTTAAATTATTCGTTTAACTTTATAAAATCATGAATATATCAGACATTCCTGAACCATATTTAACTGTTGTTAAAATTGTTTTATGTCTTAATCGATTTTATCTTGACAAACTATTAATTTATTTAATATCGTAGTACTAGATAAATTTAAATAAATTAATATCCTTGTTTTTATGCTTACAAAAACTTTTATTTCAATTGGTATAGGTGTGGCTATTGGTCTGTCACCCTTAAGAGATTCTTCATTAGCAAAAATTTTGATCACTATTACAGGAGGTTGTCAAATCGGTATATAGCCAGATTTTTCGATTTGAGAGAAATGCCTACTTTTGAACACCCCTACTAGAGGTTATCGTACAAACTTTCAATCTCTTTTTGTTTTAGAGAATAGAGATTTTCGAGAGTGATGTTATTTTCTGCCAAAAATTTCTTAAAGATTGGACCGCTTTTTGAGTCATCCGACAAGAATATTTTTAGTCGTCAAAAAACCGAAACTGCCACTTGTAATTGTCTTGTGTTCGCTCCTCCACTAGATCAAAAATCTGGCCCAATGACTGAAGATTCTCCTACTTTTTTGGTAGGTACCTGTAAAATTGACTAAAGATATCCACTTTCTTGATCTTCGTACCGCCCTCTATACTACGTTGTAAAAATGTGTGGCTATCAGAATCTTTGCTATGGTCCCTAGAAAACGGTCCAAGTTCCTAGTATTATTAAAGTCTATTCAAATATTTTTAGATCGATTAGGGACCTATTTTTTTCTAGAACGAAATCTTTGTATAGTATGGTGCATTGTCACTATCAGGTTTTGTTTTCATCTTCTTTTTATTTAATATTTTAATATTTTTAGTTGTATAAGATGTCACCCAAAAACTCATTGTTATAATGAATATCAGGGTGCGTTCTTATACAATTCATTTTCTTATTTTAATCTTCGACAGTCTCAGGAGTCAATAGTTAAAAAGTTTTTGGTATTTTAACTATTTTTACTTGACCTTATGTTTTTCTTTATTATATGATATGTACATTAAAATTTTTTATTAGGAGAGGGTGTCTTTATGTCTGTTAACAGCACAGTTACTGTTCTAAGCCATGGCCAAAGTTGGTGTGTCACTCTCTTTGACCTTAGTCATAATAGCTTCGGAATTGGCCTTTGGGAAAGCGGGGTCGTTTCATCAAACATGGTTTCAGAGAGATCGGAAAGTTCTTTTCAAACCTAGCACATCTGTGTAACCTTGGTGAAAGACGTGACCCGAACGACTTACTTTATGGTAGGTAGTAGGATGCTAGAAAAGGCGAAACAAATTTGGTCTCTTTCTGATGGAGAGACCAATTATGAAGAATTAAGCCCTGGTGATAAGCGCTGTTATATTAAAGTCTGCAAACGAATTACAAAAAGGTAAAAAGATAATGCATCGTTCGATTATCTTCTTTGTTTCGGCCTAACTGTGGGAATGATGGGCAATTTACTTAGTGACCCCTAGGATCGTTCTTCGTAGTACCTTCGATTTGACGGTTTCAATATATTCCTGGTGGGATCCACGATGGCGTTTAACTCGCATATCATAAGCAGTACGCCAAACCCTGGTCCAACATATGTAAGAGGGGGGGAAGATCAAATACCCTTCGAACAATTCGCGGTAGGCCTGTACGTTTTCACCTTGCTTTGTTGAGATGAGAAAAAATAAAGGTTTAAGACGTATAGCTGCTTTAGCGAACGCAGTTGGGCTAACACATTTGGCCCAAGGAGGGGCACAACTAGTTGTCAAACTAGGTGTCATTGGGGCGAGTACATCATCGAGACCATGTACTACAGAGAATGCCTCTTCCGTTTTATACACCTGCGTAACACATTCATTGATACTCGCTAGAAGGTCTTTCAAACACTACTTTGCTTGTTAGTAAATTAGGGACAAACGCAAAAGCTCATTAGGTATCATATTTCCCAAAGCCGCAAATACTGGAAGGCCTTTGAGATTGAGTTTGAGATAGCTAACGACGAACGCTAGCAGCCGAAATTTAAAGTCTAGGATTTTTTGTGATGAAACAATCTATGGTTGGTTCAGAGAAACAGAATCAAATTGGGACTGCTTTTGCGATGGGAAAGAATACTTCGTAGCAAAGTTAGGATGATTGGTAAAAACAATTGTTCGGATGTAACAGGCTGTCGTGCGCAGAAAACCTCGAACAGTTGAGGGAAGTTATTGCTCTCTCTAACTCCAATAAATTCGGAAATCTGGCAGGTGGGCTGCAAGAAGCTGCAAGGAAACTCCGAGCAACGTTTTTGAAGTCGGGGCAAATGCCATGAGAGGTGTAAACGGACTTCGGTATTGAATATACCCAATTGTGGAAGCGTCAAGAAGAAAACTCACGTCTCATTGATGTCCAAACGAGAGTTCAACAATACTCTCTTAACCCTCCTCAGATCACCTTCAGACTTGCCTCTCGTGCTAAAAAATGTTACTAATGTTTCAAACGGAGGTTTTATAGAAACACATCAGACTATTGAGTGAAGGGGTCGCTCATCTATACGATCTGAGGATCTTTTAAGAGTGAAATCGGCACCAGCAGAAGCTGCTGAAGTGATACCTACAGTCAAAAAAGTTCTCTCAGACCCTCAGACTAGTATTAAAATCGCTGATGGATTTAGTAATGAGATTAAAAAAGCAAGATCAGTACATCGTGCTTTTAGGTTCTAGTAATTATTAACACTTAACTTGTAACTTATTAATCTTTTATTCGTCGACCTTTATCTTTTTTACTTTTTTAGCCTCAGGTCGACGAATATATTTAGCTCTGCGACTTCGATATCTTCCTTTAATTTACTATTTTGAAATCTATCTGATAAAAGAGTTGAATTAACCAGCTCGGCATGTTTGTTTAGATTTCGTAGATTTATGAATTGGTCACTTTTATCAATCGGCTGGAGACCAAAGTCTCTTGTTACCATATGACACAATTTGATATATCCACTTTTATGCGGTGGTGCAAAGAGTAAATATATGGGGGATATTCTAGCGCAGATTCGAGTGTAAATTTATTCCAAGTACCTGATAGAAAAACATATGTCGCTCTTGGTATGTTTATTAAATTATGGATATAATAATTTTTGTTAAGACAAAGCGTCGATTCGTACAAACACCCATGTCTGGGGCTAGACAAATAATCTGACAGTTGCGGTTTGCTCGTAGCACTTTCTGAAGTGGACGTGTAAGAAAATTTTGCTGTTTTATAATTAGCGTACCGTTCACTTGCCGAATCGTAACACAGTGGTTTGTTTGCAACCATACCAGGGTGACACGCCGTAAACGATTTTTCGTACAAGTAAGCCGAATGAACAACCCCGTCTACTAAACTCATTAGAGAAAAAAATTGTGAATAAGAAACTTCGTAGAGTTTCGCCAATGAGTAAACAGATTTGCCTCGTCAATTAACAGCCTATTATTCTCATCAATGGAAAAAATAGTCCAAAACTTATCACAAATGTTTATTGAGATTGTTTTAATTTTTCTATACACAACAAAACTCGAAATTATTGACCATAGGTCTCTAATTTTATATCTATACCCTCATTATTATTATTCAATCTGAAGGAAAAATTATTAAACGTTTCACTGTCTGCTGTTGAGCGTATACCCGTCCGGAGATCTCACGTTCCTCCAAATTTTAAATTTGCGTTCTCTATTTTGGATAAGGTAGCTCTTTGGCTGCAAACCGGATTTATTATTACCTTTTATGGCGGTTTTGAAATTTCTATCAATTGCTTAGACACTACGATCGACTGAAAACACTCATTTAGAAAAGCCTCTCCTTCATCCACAATGAATTTCAGTTCTAGCTTTGACTCACCAAATACTTGATCGATAAGAGATGCTCAACTGACTAAACCGCTCGCCATTAAAATAGGCATATGGGAAATTAGACTATTCCTCTCTTCTTCTTTAGACTAAATTTTTGTTTCAATTTTTTAAGACTGTCTTTTGAGGTCTCTTTCCTAAAGAGCAACAGATTGTCGCTATTACAGTCTTCTCCATGATATTTAGATAAGTGCTTTCAGCCAACAGGTTTTTCACTGTTAGAAAAACTATCACGCATGGTGTTTGAAGCGAGGTATTATCTAGATGTTTACACATAAATTGTTCGCATGAAAGTTTTGAGCGTACTGGTGCTTTGATGACGGAAACGGTTTTTCTTTGCTAAACACCGTTTTAAACTCCTGTTCAAACGAACGGTAATCGGAAAAGGTTTGGCTTAAATAAGTTATTTTTTTCATTGTTTCTTGATCTTAATTGTTTATTTTATTTTAATCAGTAGAGTCACCCAAAAACTCATAGTTATGATGAGTATCGGGGTGCGATTTGTTTTAACTTTCGTCTTGTGATACATAGGCCTGAAGCTAGTTTTATTTTTTATATCAATATCAGCGCGTAAAATTTGTACCAGTTCCACTAGCTGGTCACTTGTAAAATTTCCTGCGAATTCTTCAGCCATCGATCGGTAAAAAGCTCGATTCAAACTTATGGACATTCTCTTAGTTCTGCGACGAGCATTTTTGTTTTTGTTGAATAATCCAATCCTCAAGCAGGAAGTCGTGAAACGTAAAAGTAGTGCTGCTTAAGCTGTCATATTTATTTCGTTTTTCAACAATAGTTTTTTCGATCGATTGTCGACTTATATTAGCAAAAAGATGGCTTACATTTGTTGACAAATAACATTTACGTTTTCTGTTTCTATGTTATTTTTTTCAAAAAAATGGTGCAACTCTCTGGCTTCTCTTTTATTTTCTTCTTAGCCATATCAAAAGTTTGATCGCTATTTATACTAAACTAAATCAGATTTGTTCTGTTTTAAATCTAAATCTAGGATGCCTACATGCTGTAAGATTAGTTCGATTACTGTGTTCTTATTTACGTCACGTGTGCGATTATTATACTTGCATTCTTTTAAAACTTAAGTCATGTTTGATTGACGTGTCACCCTTATGGGAACAGAAAATGCTTCATCGTTTATAACGACTGAGGGTATCTGTTCAAAAATTTGGATGCAATCTACCCAGGTCAAAGTATCTAGTTCAGGATCCTCTACAATATTTTTTTGGTTGTTTAATCTTGCTAATATCGCACATCTCTTGTTACTGCTATCTTGGGGGTCCTTACCTAAGCAACAACACGGCCGGCTAATTGGCCAAATTGATTCAAACTTCGATTTCCATTCCTCGAGTTCTTGACCACCTTCTAGTAATGGGTTAAAATTTAGGTCATCGAACATGTTAAATTTAATTGAACAGTGCTACTTACTTATTTCCTGGTGGCCGAGCCTTAAAATTAGTTAAAGTGTTAACGTTACGAATTCAACGATCCTTTAATACTTACAAAAAATATTACTTTGATCATTGCGATTGCTGTACGCCTCCTCAGTGAGATTAGCAGCGCATTGTGTAGCAGCTGGCGCCCTAACCCTAATACTATATTTAATTATTAATTTTATAATAAACTTATAATAGACGATTTTAAATACATATAAACTAAAAAAAACGCAAGCCTTTAAGTTTTAAAATTTACAATAATTTCTAAAAAAATTTTATTGCTTTGTCTCACCAACGACTACATAATCCGCAAAGATCTGATCACAGTCTCCCACCTATCCTGCGCGATAAAACCCGGAGCCAATTTCAATTTACAGAAAGCTCATAGCTTTCTGCCAGTCAGGCAGTCCGTCCGACTTTACAGACAAGTCTATTTCGCCGAGTCCCTCTTCTCCGCGACAGTGTCAAATCATCGCTTTCGTGCGGGTCAGAATTTAACCGACAAGAATTTCGTCCTTAGGACGTTATAATTACGTCGTCCGGGTCTCACATAAAAGTTAGCATTTTATAATTGTCTGGACTTGTAGCACCCATAAGAAGAATAATTCTCCTCTATGAGAACGAGCTCATCTAGAAAATACGGATAGAGCATTTATTTTTCCTCTCGTCGCATGCCCCCGGGGAGTGTATTTTTTTCCAGTACGAGAAAGCTTCCGTTTATGCATCTAATGCTATAAAACAAAGAACGCTGATGGTTAAAAAATTGTCTCCCGTGCTTGCACATAGTGTCAAGTAACAAAGTAGCTAAGAATAATGCGTTATTTTAACTTTGATTTTTCTTATTCTTGGTTTTTTCATTTTTAATAATATAATTTGATTACGATACTTCAAATAATATATAAATACACACTGAATCTAATAAAACATTTCTTTGATATTTTGTGACTAGACCGGAAACTTGTGCTTACAGAAAGTTAAAAATAAAACTTAATTTGGACACAGTTTCTTAATTAAAAAATGTAGAAACCAAAAAACTTAAATTTTCTAAAAAGTCTCGAGGGACTGTAGAAAACTAATAGCCAAAGCAATCGAAAACACGATATTGATGATCTCTCTAAATATTAGACATTAGAAACAAAAACCAAGTATGAATTTAATAGACGATCTAAAAACTAACACAAATAAATTTTAGACTATATATGTGATATAAGATGTAAGATCTTGTTAATAAGTTTAAATGATATTCTAATACTAATGACATCAATATGGTAAAACAAGTAAAGAAATTGTAAAGGTGATATCGTTTTTAGATTTGGTGTATCTGTTTTCTTCTAAAACTTAAGAAATAAATAAATGGTATCGTCTCCTTAAAAAAGTAAAATTAATGAATTTTTTAAGAATGAATAATTCTCCTAAATAAGATCAAACGTTTAAATTTTCTCAAGTCAAGTTTGAAAATAAATTTCAAGTAAACTAGATCATGCGCTCATTCATGGAGTTTTATTAACGATTAATTAATGATTAACTAATAGTAATCTAATTTATAAAAACAGTAATTTTGACCCGTTTTTATGAACTAAATGCTTGTTATAAGCCTAGTATTTTATCATTAATATTGATTAAATATGAACAAAATTACCAAGCAATAATGTCTAATTTGAAGAGCGCAATACATGTCTCAATCTGTATCAGAACGTACACGAATTAAAAGCGACCGTTATGAATCTGGAGTAATCCCTTATGCTAAGATGGGTTACTGGGATGCTGCATATTCGGTAAAACAGACTGACCTACTTGCTTTATTCCGTATCACACCACAACAAGGTGTAGATCCGGTTGAAGCAACAGCAGCCGTAGCTGGTGAATCATCAACCGCTACTTGGACTGTTGTATGGACAGATCTTTTAACAGCATGTGATGTTTATCGTGCTAAAGCTTATCGTGTAGATCCTGTACCTAATACACCGGGACAATATTTTGGATATGTTGCGTATGAAGTTGATCTTTTCGAAGAAGGATCACTTGCCAATATGACAGCGTCTATTATTGGTAACGTTTTCGGTTTCAAAGCGGTTAAAGCTCTTCGTCTAGAAGATATGCGTATCCCATTTGCTTACCTAAAAACATTCCAAGGACCTGCAACTGGTGTTGTTGTAGAGCGTGAGCGTATGGATAAATTTGGTCGTCCTTTATTAGGTGCGACAGTTAAGCCTAAATTAGGTCTTTCTGGTAAAAACTATGGTCGTGTAGTTTTCGAGGGTCTTAAAGGTGGTCTTGATTTCCTTAAAGATGATGAGAATATTAACTCACAAGCGTTCATGCGTTGGAGAGAACGTTTCCTTTACTGTCAAGAAGGTATTCAACGTGCCGCAGCAGCTACTGGTGAAGTTAAAGGTAGCTACCTTAATGTTACTGCTGGTACTATGGAAGCCGTTTACGAACGTGCTGAATATGCTAAGGAGCTTGGTAGTATTGTTATTATGATTGACCTTGTTATGGGTTATACAGCAATTCAATCAATTGCTTATTGGGCTCGTAATAATGATATGATTCTTCACTTACACCGTGCAGGTAACTCTACATATGCACGTCAAAAGAACCATGGAATTAACTTCCGTGTAATTTGTAAGTGGATGCGTATGGCTGGTGTTGATCATATCCATGCGGGTACAGTTGTTGGTAAATTAGAAGGTGATCCTTTAATGGTTAAAGGTTTCTATCATACATTACTTGATGTTAAGACTGATGTTAACCTTCCACAAGGTTTATTCTTCGCCCAAGATTGGGCTTCTCTACGTAAATGTCTGCCAGTAGCCTCTGGTGGTATTCATTGTGGTCAAATGCACCAATTACTTAACTATTTAGGTGATGATGTAGTTCTTCAGTTTGGTGGTGGTACAATCGGACATCCTGATGGTATTCAAGCCGGTGCTACTGCAAACCGAGTAGCTTTAGAGACTATGGTTCTTGCTCGTAACGAAGGTCGTGACTACGTTGCAGAAGGTCCTGAAATCTTACAAGATGCAGCTAAAATGTGTGGTCCTCTACAGACAGCTTTAGATCTTTGGAAAGGTATTAGTTTCAATTATGCATCAACTGATACTGCTGATTTCTCTGAGACAGCAACAGCTAACGCATAATTTTACGATTACAATTACTAACAATATTAATATATAAGGAGTTTTGAATAGTGAGACTTACACAAGGTGCTTTTTCATTTTTACCAGATTTAACTGATGCTCAAATCCAAAAACAAGTTGAGTATTGTATTGCGAAAGGTTGGGCTGTAAATATTGAGTGGACCGATGATCCACATCCCCGTAACACATATTGGGATTTATGGGGTTTACCTTTATTTGATATTAAAGATCCTGCAGCCGTAATGTTCGAATTAGCAGAATGTCGTAAAGCAAATCCTACAGGTTACATTAAAATGCAAGCGTTTAACGCATCGATTGGTACGGAAAGTTGTGTACATGCTTTTATTGTACAACGCCCTAACTATGAGCCAGGTTTCTTTTTACAACGTACTGAGAACGATGGTCGTTTTATCCGATACACAATTGTATCGTATGCGACACAAAAACTACCTGCAGGAGACCGTTACTAATTTTCCACGTTTGCGCCAACAAACAAATTTAAAATTTGTTTGTTGGTATTTATGTGATGTTTTCAGGAAATTAGAATAAATCTGAATTAGTTGAAGAAAGAAGAAAAGTTCTTTTGATTTTCTTTACGAAATCGAGAGATAAATTTTTTTTATTAAAATTGTGAAAACAGAGCTCTTAAAAGAAAAGAATCATATATCTAGAAAGGATATTATTAAAAATGAAGTCTAAAAAAAGTTACAATAACAATAGTGAATCTTTATCAGATCCTACACAAATTAAAAGTGAGCGTTATGAATCGGGATTAATCGATTATTCTGACGTGGGTTACTGGGATCCTAAATATGAGATACAACCGACAGATATAGTTGCTTTATTCCGTTATGCACCACAATTCAGTGTAGATCCAATTCGTGCTATAGCAGCAATTGCTGCTGAATCTTCAACAGCTACCTGGACTATTGTATGGACAGATCTCTTAACAGCAGGTGATGTTTATCGTGCGAAAGCATATAAGGTACATGCTATCGTTAAGAGTCGATATGGTGAAGCTATAATTAACCGTGATTTTCCAGAATATCTTGGTTACATTGCTTATAATATTGACTTATTTGAAGAGGGATCGATTGCTAACATGGCTGCATTAATTATTGGCAACGTTTTTGGATTCAAAATGCTAAGAAGCATTCGTCTTGAAGATATGCGCATCCCTCTTGCTTATTTAACAACTTTTCAAGGTCCGGCAACAGGTGTTGAAGAAGAACGTGCACGTCTGGACAAATATGGACGACCACTTATTGGAGCCAACATTCGACCTAAGTTCGGTCTTTCGGGTAGAGATGAAGGTCGAGCTGTCTATGCAGGTCTTAAAGGTGGTCTTGATTACCTCAAAGGTGGTGAAAATAATAGTAGTCAATCATTTATGCGTTGGAAAGAACGTTTTCTCTATTATCAAGAGGCTGTTAACAGCGCTTCCGCGGCTACAGGTGAAGTTAAAGGTAGTTATCTTAACGTTACCGCAGGTAATATGGAAGCTATCTATGAGCGGGCTGAATTTGCAAAACAACTTGGAAGTATTATTATTATGATTGATCTTGTTGCAGGTTATACAGCAATTCAATCTATAGCCAAATGGTGTCGTGCAAATAATATGATTCTTCATTTAGAATGCGCAGGTAGATATACAAATACTCGTCAACGAAGACATGGCGTTAGTTTTCGAGTAATTAGTAAATGGATGCGTCTTGCTGGTGTAGATCATGTCCAAGCAGGCACAGTTGTAGGTAATTTGGACAGTAATCAGCTCATGATTAAAGGTTTTTATCAAACCCTAGTTGATTGCAAAACTTATGCTAATTTACCTCAAGGTATGTGGTTTCACCAAGATTGGACTTCTATACGTAGGTGTTTTCCTGTTGCTTCAGGTGGTATTAATTGTGGTCAAATGCATTACTTACTCGAGTATCTAGGTGAGGATGTGGTTCTTCATTTTGGGGGTGGTACAGTGGGACATCCAGATGGTATTCAAGCTGGGGCCACAGCAAATCGAGTGGCGGTTGAAAGTATGGTTCTTGCACGTAATGAAGGTCGAGATTATACTGAAGAAGGACCTGAAATTCTACGCGAAGCAGCTAGGACATGTCGTCCTCTACAAACTTCTTTAGATCTTTGGAAAAATATTCTTTTTAATGCTGGATCAGTTGATAAAGCTGATATTACTTACAACAAACATTTTGATCCTGTTCATTTTTTACCTGCTAAAAGTCATTTTGCTGAATAATTTTCAAAAGGACATTTTATTACTTGAGCTAAAATTACTCAGTTTTCTGAGTTAAAAATTCGATCACGTTGATTTCATCATAAGTTCTCTTAATTTTTGACTTAGCACGAACATATTTCTTTTTTGTGAGATAAAAATGTGCTATTATTTTTCATTTTCATAAGTTTCACTCATTTATGGATACAAATATCGCAGAAATTTTAGAATTATGATGAATTTACTAGGAGTTTGCAAGATTCTTAGAGCAACAAATGATCGAGTGGTCTGCGCACATATCATTTAGAAATTGGAACAAACAATAAAAGAAAAAAGTTTTTCATGTAGCAAAAATTTATTCAGATCTAGATACATAAACGAAAAGGATGTTAAATCGATTAGAGTCTTTTTGTTCAAGAGAGAAACTTCAACACAGTTTTTAAAATTAAAAAGAGCAAAAGATGGGGTAACTCGAATGCTGAGTAAATCAATTGGGTATAATGCATATTTATTAAATTTATATTTTAATTAAATTATATCATAATTTTAATAAAATAAATACTCAATTCGTTGAACTTTTTAAATATTTATTTTATAATATCATAGTCCATTAGTAAAAATATTCAAATTAATATGATCTCTTCAAATTTTTGGAAAACGGTATTAGACGCCGTGATGACATATGGTTATCAGGAGAGGGTATTTAACATGATCGAGAATCTCCCTGTCTTGGTAGTGCGTATGCTAAACTCGATCGCGTCTCAATCTTCACACCAGTTGCGCTGATCTGAAGACTAGTCGTGTGTTAACTGCACTCAAGTATCCTGGTTGTGTAGTTATCTCTCTATCTAGTGAGCTATACTTGCAACGGGTGGTAACTACGATTAGCGTATACTTAACGCTCTAATAATTGACATAAGCTAATGATAATCTGTCTCTTATACACATCTCCGAGCCCACGAGACTCCTGAGCATCTC
>OJGM01000091.1_pt1 | contig 15441 bp, 8 predicted proteins | sample 1594611 | NCBI WGS metagenome assembly OJGM01 (sample SAMN05416713, study PRJEB24817) | seawater metagenome | isolation source: Sea water | place: Canada:Atlantic | collected 2013-07 | reverse complement strand
ATAACTTTTAATTTTTCCACTTAATCTGGAAGGTAAACCTACGTAGTTAGTATTATCTGGCATGGTGATGGTTAAATCGGTTGCAGTTTCTGTCCAAGTATAGTCTGTACCTAAAACAAGACCAGCTTCGTTTAATGTACTTTGTAAAAAGGCTACGTGATCAGCTATTAGAGGAACATTTTCTCCATCAGTTGGCTTTAAAACTGTCATTGTCCCACCTACGCAGGGTTTAGTGATTTTACTTAATCTTGGATCATCATTATTTTGTAAGATATTTACCATTGCCTCAGTCGCTCTCCATTGACTACCAGCGAAACTATGCCATATATCTCCGTATGATGCGGAGCCTCCCCATATGTTTGTCTCTGTAGTAAAGGCATCAAATAATGCGTCGGTATCGGCAAGAACACCAGAAGCAATAGCTTCAGAAGCTGCATTTGCAGAGAAATTTTCACCAGGAGAACCATGAGCTCTAAGCGCAATTCTTAACTTTAAACTGTTTGCAAGTTGTTTCCAGTTTTGCATGTTTCCGTTGAATATTACATCGTTTTCAGCTAATTGACTTACTCCAGGTCCAGTAATAGTGTTATCTCCAATTATTGAAATAGCTTGATCTAATTCTGAAATAACCCCTTTATAAACATCTATTTGAGCATCATACACTGGCAATGCGATATTTGGATCAGATGCCTGAGAATAAGGAATCATTCCGTGAGTCTCTGTAAATTGAGTATAATATAATCCTTTCATTACCAATCCAAGAGCATAATATTGATCATTCTCTAAAGGTCCACCTTCACCGACTAAGTTAAGGAAAGAAGTTAAAGTACTATTGTAACCGGCATACCAATCCCAAGCTCCTAGGTCTGTATAAAAACTATTGTATACCCATCCTAAATCACCATTCCAGTCTGACCCAGCCCAACCATTTGAGATTTGAGCTGAAAATCCATCAGGATGTATTAAGTCTCCAAACCAAAGCGGAATCATTGTAGGTCTGTAAAATTGCTGTTGCAATGTAGTAACAAAATATTTAGCACTAACATCAGATGTAGAAAGAGCATCTGGTTGTTGGTTTATTTCGTTGAAATCATCTGTACAAGAAAATACAGTCACAAGTATCATACTTGCCATTATTAAAATTTTATTTTTCATTGTTTTATGGTATTATGTTAAAAAGTTAAATTTAAATTTAATCCTATGCTTCTTAAAGTAGGCATCGCATTATGAGATAAACCTTGAACTCCAATAGAAGTACCTAACATAGACTCTGGATCAATATCATCTGCCTTGTTCATTAAGAAAAATAAGTTTCTACCAACCAATTGAACTGTAGCACTTTGTAATCCAAATTTAGATCCTACTGGTATTTTATAGCCGATTGCTAGTTCACGTAATCTAATATTATCTTGGTCGAAAATATAATTTTCAGAAATATCAGACATTGATGTCCAATACTGTTGACCTGTAATACTCTCAGTATTTGCAGCTCCAGTACCTGTATTAGTTCCAGCTACTACAACACCTGATTCACGGTATTGTAGACTTCTCTGAGAAACACCGTTTCTATCCATATCAGCAGAAGTTTGTGAATAAACTTGGCCACCCATACGTGCGTCAATTAGAAAACTCATTGAGAAGTCTTTATAAGTTAGTGTATTGGACCAACCACCTAACCAATCTGGTTGAGCATTTCCAAGTAATACATCGGGTGCTGACGAACCAATTGGTACACCATCAGCATCGACCTCACCTGTCCAAACTCTTCCATAAATATCTCCTATGCTTCCACCCTCGGTAGCGACAACAGCAACATTACCATCAGTTGAAGTATTGTATCTAAAGCTATCTACTCCTTCAATTAATTCTTCAATCGTATTTTCATTTTTAGAATAGAAAAATGAAGTGTTCCAAGAAAAATTATCCGTATTTAAAACAGAAGCACCAAGTGCAATCTCAACTCCTTTGTTGGTTACTTCACCAATATTGTCTCTGTTAAATAAATATCCAGTTGCTGCAGGAACAGGAACATCAAAGATTAAATCCTTAGTAGTCATGTTATATATAGACAAGTCTAAAGTTATCTTGTTATTAAGTAAGCCCAACTCTAAACCAAATTCTGATGAAGTTACAGTTTCAGGATTTAAATCTTGATTTAACCTAATTGTTGGAGAAACTAAAGTAGTTAGTCCAAGATATCCTTGACCAGGAACGGAATAGGTTTGGTTAAGTTGGTATGGATCGGTATCGTTACCTACTTGAGCTACACTACCTCGAACTTTTATTAAATTAAAAACTTCCTTATTTGGATCTATAAATTTATTTAATATTGCAGAAACACTTGCAGAGTTGTACATGTAAGACCTGTTGTCTTCACTTAAGGTTGAAGACCAGTCATTACGACTAGATACGTCTAGGTATAAAAAATTATCATAAGCTAAGTTAACTGAGCCATACACAGAGTTCACTTTCTTAATAGACAATGGAGACTCCTCAGGTGCCTGTATCACATTTAAGTTGTTAATGAACGTAGCTGTAGGTATTTTAAAATCAGTTCCTCTAACCAACATACCTTCTGAGGTTCTTTTAGACATGTTACCACCTAAATTTGCTACAATATTTATTTTGTCAGTTAAATCATGCTTAGCAGTTACCAAGAACTCAGAGTTAATCTCTTTAAACGTGCTTTGTCCAATTTCCATTGATCCTAAGCTAATAAAGTGATGTCCAGGTCTATATGTTTTATTGTCTCTTATGTTAGTGACGTCAGTTCCAATACGAGCAAAAGCACTCAACCAGTCAGTAAATTCATAGTTGATTTTAGTAAATCCTAAAAATCTGTTTCTACGAACACTTGTGTCATCATTATATACTTGCCAAAATGGGTTTGATACATTTCCATCAGCATAACGAATTACGTTATAATCTTCTGGAGTTGCAGGATTAGCCATTTGGTAATTACGTAAATCATCAACAGCCACATTTCTAGGCATATTATACACGGCGGCTAACAATCCTTGTGCACCAGTAGTAGATGCTCTGTTATTAACATTTTGAGTGAAATAAGTCGCTTTTGTGTCAACGGTTAGTTTATCTGATAAATTATTGACTGCTCTTAAGTTAAAGTTATGACTGCTTAAGTTTGAATTTTCAATTATAGAATTAGATGAGTTGTTTGTATAAGAAAATCGAATTGAGCCCATATCCGATCCTTTATCAACAGAAATTGATGTAATTGATCTTTCAGCCTGTCTGAAAAAATCTTCAACATTGCTAGATTGAGCAGAGTATGCTTTAGCAGTTCCATCATAATAAGCTTGTTGAGAACCGTCCATTAATGAACCCCAAGAAAGCTGTCCCCAGTCACTTGCACGATCAGTATAAGCAGCTCCAAAAGAACCTTGACCATATTGGTTTTGATAATCAGGCAATAACATAGGAGAGTCAATAGCAAGACTAGTCTTGATTCTAACTCCTAGTTTATTGGAACGTGAACCTTTTTTGGTTGTAATTAAAATTACACCATTACCAGCTCTAGACCCATAAAGTGCAGCTGCAGATGGTCCTTTTAAAACAGTAATTGACTCAACGTCATCAGGGTTAATATCAGAAATACCTGCGCCAGATATACTTGGCTCGTAGCTTGGTTGTCCTCCATTATCAGCACTACCTGCATTTCCTGCTCCATCTCCTTGAATAGGTAAAGAAGCATTAATAGGCATTCCATCAACCACAATAAGAGCTTGAGAATTACCACCTAATGAATTATTACCTCTTATCGTAATTCTTGACGCAGAACCTAAGGATCCAGATTGAGAAATCTGTAAACCGGCGACTTTACCAGCTAAAGAACTAGCAAGGTTATTATCTTTTACGGTGTTTACATTATCTCCAGAAACTTCAGTTACTGCATAACCTAAAGATTTTTTCTGTCTTGAAATACCTAAAGCAGTAATAACTACTTCGTCTAAGCCTTCAGAACTCTGTTCAAGACTAATATTTATTACAGTTTGACCAGAAATAGAAACTTCCTGTTCTGAATATCCAATAAAAGAAAACTGTAATACAGCATTTTCATCAGATACCTCAATAGTATAATTACCGTCAAAATCTGTTACTGCACCGTTTGAAGTGCCTTTCTCTAACACGTTAACACCAGGAAGAGACATACTGTCCGAAGAATCAGTTACTGTTCCCGAAATCGTTGTAGTTTGTGCATAAATAGTGTGAGCACTAAATACGCAAATCAGAAGCAACAGCTTCTTTAATTTTTGGATCATAATTTCTTTGTTTAGTTAATATGTTCTAAAAATAGAAAAATGAGTGGTAGTAAATCAATGTTTTCGACAAATGACACTTGAAATAAGGTGTATGTTAAGTTTTTGTTATTGTTAGGTTAACAAGTAAAGTAATTTAAACAGGGTCAATCAAGAACAATAAATAATCGTAAAGACCTGTTTTTTAGACGTATAGATATAGGATGCTTTAGTGAAAGTCTGATACACAATAACTAAATATACAGTCCTATTCTAAACTAATCTTTAAAAAATTTGACTGTACCAACTCAGAGTGATTTACAAAAAAGCCTTTGTAAATTTCTTCACCTAATTTAAGATGTTTAATAACTCCTTTGCCTTCTTTTTCAATCACTAGTTGCGATTGATTATAATACCTACTATCCAATTGAATGGTGATCCTATCAAAAGTGGGTGTTGTAACTGCGTAAACAGCATCGGCTGGGCTGACGGGATACAGTCCCATCATACTATAAATTAACCAAGCAGACATGGTACCGGTATCATCATTTCCGGGTAAGCCATCGGGGGTGTTTTTGAAATGGGTACTAATGAGTTCAGAGACTTTATTTTGAGTTCGCCACTCATGACCAGGCACATAATTAAACAAATAAGGATATCCAATATCGGGTTCGTTTGCCATGTCAAATTGCCCTGAATCAAAAACCTTTTGAAGCTGATTAGAATACGCCTCTTCGCCCCCCATTAATTGCATTAATCCTTTGGTGTCATGGGCCACCATAAACGTATATTGCCATGAATTCCCTTCTATAAATCCTAAATTCTTTTGGAAATTAGCACCTGTTTCAGGATTGAATGGACGCACCCAAGAAGCATCCGCATCTCTAGGTCTTAATAAATTAAACTCTTTGTCAAAAAGCTTACGATATGAGTTAGAACGCTTTCTGTAAAACTCCTCATCTTCTTTTTTATTCAGCGCTTCTGCCAATTGTGCAATAGCAAAGTCTGTAATGTTATATTCTTGTGTTGTAGAAACGGAGCCACTTTTTGTGGAAGCTGTGGTCAAATACCCTCTTTCTATATATTCTTTTATTCCTGGTCTGAGTGCATTATTTTCTAATTGCGTTGCGCTTTTAGTCATGGCCTCATAGGCTTTCTCTACATCAAAATCTTGAATCCCTCGCAAATATGTGTCGGCTAAAATTATTCCTGCTGGATCACCTACCATAGTCGTAGTTTCTGTGGCATTTAACTCCCATTTGGGCAACCAACCACTTTCGTCATATATAGATAACATACTTTTTACCATGTCTGACTGTTGCTTTGGATACAACAAAGACATCAACGAATGTAGATTCCTGTATGTATCCCACAAAGAAAAAACAGTAAAACGAGTACCCTCTGTTTTTAAGGTTTCTCTTGTGGCCATTTTGGGGTATTCTCCGTTGACATCATTTAATGTATTCGGATGAATCAACGTGTGATACAAGGCTGTATAAAATATCGTTTTGTCATCTTTAGACCCACCCTCTACAATGATTTTTGAAAGTAAATCGTTCCATTTTGTGGACGTCTTTTTAAACACATCTTCAAAAGATAATCCTTTAGTCTCTTTTTCTAAATTTTCTCTAGCGTTTTCAATACTCACATAGGAAACAGCAATTTTAACTTCCACAGACGTCGGCTCATTAAAGTCATAACGCATGTAGGCGCCAATACTATCACCAATAATTTCTTTTCTGTAATTCTTATATAATCTAGTTTGTCCGTTATAAGGCATCCACTGACTTTCTACTCCTTTTTCTTTTGCAGAATTTTTCCAAATTCCAAATTCATTTGAAGGCTTGCTAAACTTTGCTACAAAATACAAAGGATAAGATTCGTCTGCTTTATAATAGCAAAAAGAACCTACTTGACGCATCCCTTCAATTTCAGTTGATGAAACCACTTTAATAGAACCCCCTTGTTCATTTGTTAACCCTAAGCCTAAATTTAAAAGGATATTTGATTTTCCTTTTGGAAATAAATAATTACTTATGCCAGTTCGGGTGGTGGCTGTCGTTTCTACTTTTACATCATATTTATTTAAAGTAGTACTATAATAGCCAGCTTTAGCTACTTCATTTGAGTACGTACTTCCATACTTTAAAGGGTCGGTTTCTAACGCGCCGGTTGTTGGCATTGTTAAAAGAACTCCTAAATCGGGACAACCAACACCACTTAAATTGACATGTGAAAAACCAGTTAAAAAGGTGTTTTCATAAACGTAAGGGGTTGATAACCATCGGCTGTCTTTTTCTAATGAATTTTGAGCACCAGACACATTAAAAGGAGATACATTGACCATCCCACGGGGTGCAATAGCTCCAGGATTAGTAGCTCCAAAATTAGAAGTTCCTATAAATGGATTGACGTACCCCAGTAAATCAGGTGAAGGTGTATTTTCTAAACTATTCTGTTGGCTACACGACGCTATTAATAGCAGGCTAATTCCAAATAAAATTTTAGTCATTTTCATAAATTATATCTAACTCTATTACAGGTCCTCTTAAATCAAAGGTCTAAATTTGAAACAGATTAATTAATTTTAATTATCCCAAGACATTTTAAAGCTAGAATCCTCCATTCGGTTTCCATTTGCTCCGTCATAAACCGCGTAATTAAATCCAGAACGCAAACTATAGCCTCCATGAGCTCCATTCTTATTAACAGCAATAAATCCTACCTGTAGATAGTCCATGTCTTTATGATCCTTGTGCTTATTGTAAATGCGCTCAACTATTTCCTTACATGCGTCAAAAGGCGATTTTCCTTGGCGCATCAATTCAACTACCATAGCGCTACCAGCAGTGCGAATAACGGCTTCGCCCAAACCTGTAGCGGCAGCAGCTCCGACTTCGTTATCTAAAAACAATCCAGCCCCTATAATAGGCGAATCCCCTACCCGACCGTGCATTTTCCATGCGGCACCACTGGTTGTGCAACCTCCAGATAAATCACCGTTTTCATCTAAGACAAGCATGCTAATAGTGTCGTGATTTTCCATGTTAATTACCGGCTTGTATTTTGATTTTTTTAGCCACTCTTCCCAATCCTTTTTAGACTCAGGCGTTAATAGATTTTCTTTTAAAAACCCTTGAGACAGGGCAAAATCTTGTGCTCCTTTTCCACTTAACATGACATGAGATGTTTCTTGTAATACTTTTTTAGCGACGGCTATAGGGTGCTTTATTTCTTGTAAAAAAGAAACCGACCCACAGTTACTCTTAGCATCCATAATACACGCATCCAGCGTTACATGTCCTTCTCTATCAGGCAGACCTCCATAGCCTACACTTCGGTTGTCAGGATCAGCCTCACATACACCAACGCCTGAAACAATAGCATCTATAGCGGATTTTCCTTTTACTAGTTGCCGCAGCGCTTCTTCATTAGCTGCAAACCCGTGATTCCATGTCGAAATGATTAAAGGCTTTTTAAGTGTATTTACAGCGGTTTTTGATTGGTCTGCTGTCAAGGCTGATGACCAAGAGTTTATAGCGGTCATTCCTATACTCCCTAACGTGGCTTTTTTTATAAAATTTCTTCTATTTGACATAATTTATTGAATTTTATACATTTCTGACGTTAAAGCATTACTCATTTTATTTATTTTATTTGGCAGCTCACTTTTAATAAAAACTAAAGTCCCCCCTTGCATAATCTCATTGTGTGTGATGTAATTTCGTTCGAGCTTTTTTCCATTTAATGTCATTGATTCAATGTATTTAAATCGGCTGTTATTATTCTCAACAACTACAGAAAAACGACTACCATTCTCTAAATTAATGATTGCTTTGTCAAATATAGGAAATCCAATATTATAAATCCCCTGTGCAGGGTTCACCGGGTAAAACCCTAAAGAGCTAAATAAATACCATGACGACATCTGTCCACAATCTTCATTTCCACAATGACCAGCCGGCGCATTTTGATATTGCGTTTCTAAAATCTCTTTTATGAGTTCCTGTGTTTTCCATGGTTTATCTACATAGTTGTACAAATAGGCCACATGATGACTCGGTTCATTTCCATGTGCATACTGTCCAATCATGCCCGTACTAAATATAGGTAATTTATCTTCCGGCAAAGACGATAAGCTAAACATACTATCTAATTTTTTCTCTGCATTTTCTTTACCATTTAAAGCATCTACTAATCCTTCAACATCATGCTGAACAGACCAAACGTATTGCCAAGCATTACTTTCACAGAAATAAGACGTGTAATTTTTAGGAACAAATTCTTTTATAAACACACCAGTATCTAACTTTGGTCGCATAAATGTAGTTTTAGAGTCATATACATTTCTCCAGTTTTGAGAACGCTTCATGAAGTATTTGTAGTCCTTTTCAAACCCTAATTCGTTGGCAAATTGAGCAATACACCAATCGTCGTAAGCGTATTCTAATGTTTTTGAGACGGACCAATTTTCATGTTGGTTCTCAACGGGCACATATCCTAATTTTTTATAAACATCTATCTGTCGTGCTGAGTCGTTGGCACTTGCTTTGCAAGCCTCATATGCTAATATAGAATCAAACCCTTTAATTCCCTTAAAATAGGCATCTACCAATACAGGAACCGCATGATAGCCAATCATCATATTGGTTTCGTTTCCCTGCATTGACCAAACGGGCAACAATCCTGTTTCTTTATAGTGAGCCAGCATTGAATTTATCATGTCGGACACACGATTCGGATGTAAAATAGTGTACAATGGGTGTGCTGCTCTGTAGGTATCCCAAAGAGAAAAAGTATCGTATCTAGAAAAATTCGATGCGTTCATTATGCTGTCATTAGCCCCTTTGTAATTGCCGTTGAGATCACTCAACAAAGTTGGCGCTAACATCGATTGATATAACATAGTATAAAAAATATGTTTTTTATCTAAGTTACTTGTTTCAATATGAATTTTTTGTAGCTCATTTTCCCATAAGCTATCGGCTGAACGTTGATAACGTTCAAAATTAAAGTGAGGTGCTTCAATTGTTAATGATTTCTTAGCGCCTTTAATACTGGCAGTTGAGAGCCCTGTTTTTAAAATAACCTCTTCATTTTCAGCTGTTTGATAGTTTAAAATGATTTTAGTGTTATTTCCTTTAACAGATGATCTCACTAGTGAATCGTTGGAGTAGAGTTGATACGATGAAAATGGCTTAGATAATTGAATTTCAAAATAAACACGTTGGTCTTTAGCCCATCCAGTTGATTTTCTATACCCTTGAATTGTTGTGTTATTTACCACGGAAATAAAAGTCTCTGTTGGGCGGTCCCAGTTTAATGCGTAGCCCAAGTCAATATGGATTTGCGATAAGGTATCTTTAGGAAAAATATACTTATGAATTCCTGCTCGGGGAGTAGCCGTCAGGGCTGCTTTAATTCCGTAGTCTAGCAATTCCACCGAATAATACCCCGGAGCTGCTGCTTCGTTGTTGTGAGAGAACCTAGAGAAAGGCTTGAAACTATTGTCTTTTATTCTTTTTGAAAACCGACTGTTGGTAGGCATGACTAAAATGTCATACATATCCCCAGCACCAGTACCGGATAAATGGGTGTGAGAAAAACCCGAAATAATAGAATCTTGGTAATAATAACCAGCAATTCGATCCCAACCTGGAATGCCAATATCTGGGCTTAGTTGCACCATCCCAAAAGGAATGGTAGCTCCTGGATACGTATTTCCAGGCCCGTCAGACCCAATAAAGGGGTTTACGAAAGTGGTGAGTTTGAACGGCTCTTTTATTTGCTTACTACAACAATTAAGAAGTAGAAAAATACTAATAAATACAAAACCGTAGTTTCTCATAAATAGTTATTTTAATCCAGATTTTGTCTCTTTTATCGTTTGTAAATAAACCTCTGTTAAGGTTTTACCTTCATAAAAAGCAACGCCTTTAGCACCATTTTCTTTTGCCAACAAGATGGCTTGTTTTAATTCGTCTGTAGATTTAAAATCAGGAATATATAAACCTGTATTAATGGCTATATTTTTAGATTTAACGTCGCTTACGCCTTGTTTTGTAGCGTAGCCAATCCAATCAACTTCTTCGCTGTAAAACCCATGATAAATCATAGGGTACACTTCGTCAATGTTCCACTTATCCCATCGTTGACGTACCATATGGTCCGCCATTTCTGGGTAAGGAAATACCGCTGCAGTTAATTTTTTATTATTAGCCTTCGTTAGTTTATAAGCATCATCAACAATGTTTTTTATACTGTTAAGTCTGAAATTTTTCCATTCCATATCTATAGAAGTGTTAGGGGACTCTAAAGGATTCTTATGATGGATGTCTTCAAATTTAGAAATACACACCTCGCAATAGCAAAAATCAAATTCTGGCAGCTCAGTATCCTGAACCAAATCATATTTAGGCAATAAGGCGATTGGTAAAAATATATCTGAAAAACGAATGTAATCAAGATGAACACTCTCAATACCATCTACTTTTGCCAAGCCTTCTACAAGTCCTAAGATGTGATTACGCGACTCTTCTCTATTTGGACAAAGCCATTGGTAATAGTCTACATAAGGCCTTGTATCATAACAGGATTTCCCTTCTTTACTTACGGCATACCATTCCGGATGTTTTAGTGCTACGGTATCTCCAGGTCTGTTCATAGTCATAATCCAAGCATGGACTTTCAAACCAGCCGCTTTGGCAACGGGCACAAGACGCTGCAGTTCATTAGGATCTGTCAGAGTATTTATTAATACCTCATCAATCCCATGGTCTTTATACTTTTTAAATTCTACAGCATATAAATCCGTTGACTTTTCTTTGTCGGAGGTAATCCAAGTTGAAAACTCAAACGGTTGAGCCACCGTTTCTGACTGCATATTTTGTGAATTAATCTTGTTGTTTTCTTTGGTATTACACGCAAAAACAGATAGGATTGCTGTAAGAAGTACTGTGAATTTAATTTTCATAATCAATCTATTTAATTTTGAATTTTCCATCTTCTTTTAAACTTAACAGCTTATTTGAAAAGGGACTTTTTATTGATATTGTCCAGCCAGAACTGTAGTTTTCAATGAAGGGGCTAAGGGTCACTCCATGTAAAACGACAGGCGTTGACTGTATGCTTTTAATGGTCGTTAACCATTGATTTGTTTTAGAAAAATGAGCCTTTTGAGCTCTGTACATTTTATATAACGCCCATTTGATTTCTTCATCTTTTGGGATTTCAAATGGCGTTTCACTTCCTGCTTCATTGGATGAAAAATAAACATACCCCCACTTTTCCGGTTCATGCATATTAATAACGCCCTGTGGAGACCACACCCAATTGTATTCGTGTAAAAAATCACCTTTTAAATCCTTTTTTCTTGAATAAACGCCGTTGTTAAGTTCATAGTCCCAATTAACTCTAGAAAAATTGACACGCCAAAAAGCATCTCTAGGAAGCACCTTATGATAATAAGATGTTTTGTAAACAGACCACGGGATCGCCATTTCTAGGGTCCATCCTTTATCGGTATCGGAAGGATCGTTTAAGGTACCATCAATGTGTACAGCCGATTTTAACCCTGAGATGTGCCAATCATTTAATACTGGTGAATCTAACTCTCTGTAGGGCTTTGTAATAAATAAATCCCAAACAGTGTTTAAAGCATTGATTTCTAGCTCATAGTAATTATGTGTGTCCCCATCTGGGTCTACAAATACTTCAAAGTCGTTGTTATGAAAAATAATAGCGTCGTGTTGGTAGATATCTGCCCAAACATGGGGCTCTTCAATTTTGGCTAATATATAAAAATAGGTTTCATCCCATATCATTTTTATATTCGTGTGGTACTTTGGAGTTTTCACCCCTTGAATATCCACAAAATCTGAAGACCATTCTACAGAATTCCACGCCATTTCTTCTGCCATTCCATCAATCGTTATGGAATCTTGAGTTTTATAAGCAGTGTAAGCATTAGGGTAAATTTCAAGGTCCGATTGAGCTCTTACGTTATATATAAGTACTGTCAAAAAAAATAAAAATGTCATTTTAATATGACTCATTTATAAACTGTTTTCTTTTGTAAATTTTACCACTTCGCTCAAATGGCCAAATGCAATGGCAACTACAGTGTCTGCAGCGCCGTAATAGACTGCTAATTTATCGGTCTCAGCATCATGTAATGCAGCACAAGGAAATACAACATTTGGTACATCTCCAACCATTTCATATTGTTCTGCAGGACCTAACAAATAGGGCTGAGTTCTGTACTTAACCACATCAGGTTGATCTGTATCTAAAAGTGCCGAGCCCATAGCGTATCTAAATCCATTACAGGTATTAATAACACCATGATAAATCATCAGCCAGCCTTCATTTGTAAGAATTGGTATTGGACCAGCTCCAATCTTGGTACACTGCCAGGCGCTGTCTTCAAAAGGGGTCGCTTTCATGACACAGCGATGCTCTCCCCAAAATTTCATATCAGGGCTGTAACTAATATAAATATCACCAAAAGGGGTGTGCCCATTATCACTTGGACGACTTAACATTGCGTATTTTCCATTTATTTTCTGTGGAAATAACACCCCATTTCTATTGAATGGTAAAAATGCATTTTCACACTGAAAAAATTCTTTAAAATCAAAGGTATAACCTATTCCTATAGTTGGACCATTATATCCATTACACCAAGTAATCCAATATCTATCCTCAATAAAAACCACGCGTGGGTCATATTTATAATCGGAATCAATCATCTCCGTATTACCCGCTTGCATTTTAATAGGCTCATGATTGATCTCCCAATCGATTCCATTTTTACTAAAACCTGCAAAAATATCCATTTGCACAGCTTTGTTATCACATCTAAAAACGCCTGCATAGCCCTCCTTAAAAGGCACAACAGCACTGTTAAAAATACTATTAGAAGATGGAATATCGTAACGGCCTATAATGGGGTTTTCGCTGTAACGCCACATCACATCTTGGCTTCCAAGTGGCTTATCTTGCCAAGGGAAACTCACTTTATCTTTAGTTAAAATCATTTTTTTAATCTGTAATTTGTTTTACTTTATCTAGCCAAGTAAATTTAAGAATTAATGATGTAATTACAAACACTGACAACGCGATTAATCCTTTTGGATAATCTCGAATTACAAAATAGATTGGCATGACAATCATGCTGGACTGCCAAACAATACCAACGGCACAATTAAACATGTCGTTCCAAAAATTAGTGTTTTTCTTTAATTTACCATCTTCTTTCAGTAATTCTTTATAAATAGGACCCCACCATCCCCAGGGTCTAACTGTTTTGTAAAATGACTTTAGGGTCTTCATATCCGTAGGTTCCGATAAAAAAGTACCTAAAAAGGAGCCTGTCAATGAAACAATAAAAATGATAGGAAATAAATAAATCGCTTGCATGTGAGACAACTCAAAAAGGAGTGAGTCTTGAGAAAAACTTCCTTTATTCTGGTCCAGTAAAAACTGTAGTGATGCTATAATTAAGCCTGAAAACATACCCCAGAAATACCCCCAACCGTTAAATCGCCACCAAATCCATTTCAAAAAATTTGAAGCTACATAACCACCAAAAAGTGCCGATGTAATCCACAGGGTTAATGAGTTAATTGAATCTGCAAAGAAGCCCATAAAAACGCCTAGAGCTACTACTGAAAATGACGCTATATGACTTGCTTTAAGATAATGTTTACTACTTGCATTTGGCTTAAAATACTTCTTATAAATATCGTTCACTATATAGGCAGGGCCTGCATTTACAAAAGCCGAAAAAGTAGACATGAATGCCGCTAGTAATCCAGCTAATAACAATCCCTTAACCCCAACAGGCACATGGAAGTTAATAACTTTAGGCAACAACACCTCTAAATCAGCTCCGGTAAAAGAGGAGTTTCCAATCATTTCTGGACTTAAACTAACCAAAGCGATAACCACTATCCCACCAATTAATAAGTACCTTGGAATAAACAGAATTAAATTTGTAAAACCACTCATATAAGCCGCTTCTTTGACTGTTTTTGTGGAGAGGATTCGTTGCATATCAAAACTAGGAGTTGGACCTGCTAAACTTGCAAAAAAGCCCTTAAATAACGTCATCCCAATAAAAGCTCCAAACATCTTAAAACCTTCAGAATCAATTAAATCATTAAAAGCTTGGTATTTATCACTCCAGTGGGTTTCCAATTCCCATCCAAAAAAAACATTTCTCCATTCTTCAGTAATCACGGAATTAATTTCAACATCACTGATGGCAAAGAAACTGTATCCAACAACCAATAAACCTGCAAGCACCATGATGCCGTATTGAAGTACTTCTGTTGCTACCACTGAAAACATACCTCCTTTGACTGTATAAATAGTTGTTAAAAGTATGATGATTAATGCATAAGACTGCTCGGAGCTTAACAGAACAGATGCTCCCATTTGAAGTGTCAAATCCCAAGGCAGAATAATGGTCATAAATTTCCCAACCCCTTCAAAAAAGTAAGCAATAAACCCAATCGCAGCTATAATGGCAAACGCAGCAACAATTAAATGCGATGCCCTTCCTGCCCTTTTATCTCCAAAGCGAGTTAAAATCCATTCTGAGCCTGTCATTATGTTGGACCTTCTTATCCAAACTGCTAAAAACATCATTATAAAAATTTGATTCCAAATTGGCCAGAGCCACATAAACATAAAACTTTTTACACCATATAAAAAAAGAATCCCTACCATCCAAGCCGTACCAGAAACATCAAACATTCCCGACCCATTACTTAAACCCAAGTAGTACCACTTGATACTTTTACCACCAAGAAAATAGGAGTCTAGACCTTTTGAAGCGCGTTTGGAAACCCAAATACCGACGGCTACGGTTAAGAGGATATAAAAAGCTATTATTAGTATGTCTATGCTATGCATTCGTTTTGTCTTTTAGTGAGTTTTTAATATCTCTAGCACCCATTATTGTGAACACCAAAGTTTATTTGCATCATTGAACATATAAGCGATATGATGGATTGGCTCGCTGACATGTGCATACTGCCCTGTTAAGTCCGAAATATCATTGGAAATATTATCTCGATTAATAAACTTAGTACAAGAAAAGTATTTGTTATCCTTAACTTGTTTAGTCCACGACAAAAGCTGTCTCTTATACACATCTCCGAGCCCACGAGACTCCTGA
>OJGM01000075.1_pt1 | contig 16326 bp, 3 predicted proteins | sample 1594611 | NCBI WGS metagenome assembly OJGM01 (sample SAMN05416713, study PRJEB24817) | seawater metagenome | isolation source: Sea water | place: Canada:Atlantic | collected 2013-07 | reverse complement strand
TGGGCTCGGAGATGTGTATAAGAGACAGAAGGTCAGGTTGACAAGATAGATGTTGAAATAGTGGTTCCGTACTTCTTGCTTGAGACTGCAGGAAAGGTTCCACGAAAGGTTTGTGCAGCTGCGGATGAGTATTTGCGGCGGCAATACAAGGCGGGTGCCGATGTCGCGCCCGTCGCGCTCTCTTTCCCCACAGAAGGAGAGGAGCAGTTGCAGAAGCAACTTGCAGCCTCATTGCGACGGCCCGGAGGGGGCAAGTGAGGTTTATTCACTCAAATGTTGGGTGAATACTAAGATGGCACTTGGACTTGATGTCTTTGTCATCTTCGCATTTCTTGAGAAGTGCAAACTGGATTACAGTATTCTACAGAAATTTAAAGTGACTGGCTAAATGCGCATGATTGCGAACAGCGGACACTCAAATCTTTCTGAATTATTACCCGCGATAAGTCCACGGTAAAAATCTGATAGCCCTATCTGCATAGCATGGCACAGGCTGCCATATTGGAAGGAAGGCACAGAAGTCAGGTTACTGTGGCAAAAGACTTGGTTAAGATATTTACGTCGAAGATCGTTTGACATGTGGCTTTAGAAGCCCGAAGAACAAGAACGGAGGTTTCAGTGATGATAGGTTATGTTTGCACACTGAGGATTAGGGACTCTGTGAAAAGCACTGAAGGTGAGGAACTCGCGCCGCCTAAGTCGGCCCGAGCAAGCTCAACGTGACCCAGCCACGCACAGCGGAGCTCGCTACATAGGGTGGGGATGTTGTCATTTGAGGCTCTAGAGGAGCTGGCTTGGCATCAGCAGTGCAGTGATGAGGACAGAATCGGTGTTTGGCATGGCAGTGACGCACGGGGACGTACGTCGTTTTCGGGTAGGGGGGCTATGTGACGATCGGTTTGAAACGGCACTACCCCGCCAGGGGGCGGGTGAGTGCCGGATGGCGGCCAAGATCTGGGTTTAACAATGCCGTGCCCTCCATGGTGGGGAGCCTGGAGGTGGTACGGTCGGGGCTGGGTTGGGACCCGCTCATGGGCAGGAGGCTGGGGCCGAGTGCCGATGAGCAGCGCGCGAGCGTGTGTGCGCGCGCGCGTGCGAGATGCCAGTGGAGGCAGCTCGCGAACTATACGGGAAGGTTACATCCCATAGCGGATGTTGGTCATCTTCAAATGTATGTGGGCGAAGCATTGAATGTATGTTACGAAGAAGGCAAGAAAGAGGGCGAAGAAATCGTTTTTGAGTGTATTATTACTGGACCGAAGCAGAGTGTGATTGAGAGAAGCATTCGGTGTCCTGTATGGCCATCAGTGCCCATCCCTCCCATTCCCGCCAAGAGAGAGATTTTCCAACAACAACCCGATAGTTGTTCACCGGACACCGACAGTTAGGTCGGTGCTCTGGTTTAGGCAGGACCGTTTGGGGCGGTGCCTGTAAGTAAACAGTTGTAGCTGACGACAGGCCTCTTCCCTGGGCGGAAGAATCGTCAGAAGTGGATCGGTGTGGACGTCTGATCTCGCGAGGCGAGATCAGTTGTGCGCCAGCACGTTAGGTGGCAAGTAAGCTACCGAGGAGCTCTGCGGACTTGATCACCCGCAGAGACAGTCAAGAGCTGTGACGACAGACAGTAGAAAGGTAAGCACCGCAGAATAGGGCCGCGGGACCGGGTTAGGAAGGAATCCTCGTCCTCGCGCCTCGCAGTAATTTGTACAGACAGTAACACGCTACGTTACTGATCGACCAGCAAGTACGATACAGGACTTCAAGACCTCAGCACGATAGAGGGCGGCCACTTGAAGCTAGCACTATGAATCTTAATAGAATTCGAGATGCTCTTTCTCCATCAGCAGCGGGAGAACGTCCTCGCAATGGGAGCGAGGACGACGATGAACGTGAACCGGTATTCACGACGCGTGCAGCCGCGGCATCTGGAGGTGCCGCGGCACAGTTCGACACAGCAGCATACACTGATGTCAGAGGGCAGGCACAGGATCTTGGATCCGACCTCGAGCAAGAGGAAGCCGTAACTTCCCTAAGCACGCAAGACGCGATGCGCGTAGCAGAAAGCCTCTCAGTAGAAGGGCCCAAACAGGCGTTGTCGCTTGGTTTAATGGCTCAGAAGAAGCTACAAGATGTTCAGTTCTTCGTTGATAATGAAGCCTTCAGCAGCTTCCCGAAGGACCAGCAAGAGCAGCTCCTGAAAGATCTTTTGCAGATCGAGCTGGCTCGAAATGTGTTGAGCAACTTTGCGTCTAACAGCGCGAACTCGTCGGCGGCAGCGAGCTTGACTCGTCTTGAACAACGACTCAGCACAGACCCTGTGTGGCTGATGCTGAACACAACGGATGCCGCTCCGGCGGCCAAGATTAATCAATGGATGATTAAAACAGCTCACAAGCTGGCTGAGATTTTGGAAGTGGATATTGCCCAACGTCTTGGTGAACAGATTTCCCCGCCAGCCGCCTCGTCGGCTGCGTCAACAAGGACTGTGACTATTCGGTCTGGGGAGAATGCCTCGGCCATGTCACCCTTCCCGGTCAACAACAAACCGGAGAAGCCGGGTTTAGAGCAAACCTTGCTGCTTTATCATATGATTGAAAAAGCCAAGATCATGACCCCACTTGAGGGCAAAACTCTGAGAAACTTAGAGCACGCAGTGTCGAAGCACGCGTGGCTCGCGCTTCAATATTCTTCATGGGTCTTAACCAAACTCAAGCGGCTTCGGCTTAACGGTATCTCGGACACCGATGCGATTGATCACTTTTATTTGCACATCCAACAACTATTCAACATGAACAGACTGTACCGTCTAAGTTTGGAGAAGCTGAAGAAGGTGGCACAAACGGAGCTCAGTGGAGGATCAAGTTTTTGCTTAAACTTCATGCACGAGCGCGAGGTTACTTTACAGCTTGCTGAAATCTGTCAACGATCTTCATGGGACTTCGACTCTGCACAGTCATGCGGAGAGCAACTGCTGAAGCAGATGCTGCCTCTGTACAAGAAGGAGTTCCTCCACATTGCGGCAGGAGATGATGAATGGCGCGTAGGCGTGCGTTCAGGTTTTGAATCGATTTTAGAATCACACGAGCAAAAGTGCATGTATGATCTGTTCGAGATAGTTGATGAGTACTTTGATGCGGTCGACAATTCGAAGGAGCCTGCGGTTGAGGAGCTTGATAAGAAAACCTCTTTTGCAAAGATGGCACAACCGCGGTTCCGTCAACGCGCGACCTCGGCAATCTTTTCGGCCACGCCGGAAGGGGCCGACTCATCCAAATCTCCTGTAAGTGCGCGCTCTCCACGCACGGGCACGGGTCCGGGTGGGGTACGGTGTGCACATGATTTCCAACCGAGGTATTGGCCAGAGCCGGGGACGGGGGCCATGCCACCCATGACAGGCCTAAGCAGAGCAGAATCCCCATGTGTGTTCGAGGTCAACAAGAGGAACAGTTGTCCTCGCCCGAAAGGGAAGTGTCAATTTTCACATGACGAACGCGTCTGTGATATGCGAACTTGGCCACAGGATGTGCAAGAGGTCCAGCGGCCTTTGCGCATACCGCCGGTGATGCCTACAAGCTCATCAGCGGGAGGCAAACCAGCCTCCAGCAGGACCACGGGTGCCCCGCACCCCATGTCCAAAGGATCACGCGACTCGAAGACTGTACGCAATCGGAGTCAGCGCGCTGGTCAGAGTGTAATGCAAGCTCAGGTTGGGGAAGTCGTTATTGACTCTTCAGAGGATGAGATTGAGATCAGACTCATCCAAGTCTGCCAACGACTTGAGGGCCAACCTTCTTTTCATGTGCCGGTAGCTACCAAGCCTATTGATATTGCTTGGAAGTCCTCAGCCACTCTCAACTGCGCGAACGCGTGGCAAGGCACGGCATCGTCCTCGTCAGCCTTTTCAGTAATTCAGTCTCCGGTCTCTGATACGGAACTCATGTTTGAACTGGAAATGCAAAGTGCCAGTGTTAAGGCACTCAATGTTGATGACCTGCTCGAGCAACCGACATTGGAGTCGGCTCGCGATAGTGATGATGGTGATGTCGACGATGACGACATGAGCACGTTCGTTGATGACGGTGATGATGAGGATGGTGTCACTGATCCTCCTCTCAACACTACATTTCCCGGTGCAAGCGACACACTTCAAGAGGCTTTCGATGTCGATGACCCGCCTGAGCAGCCACCGCCGGAACCAATCCCCGACGATGAGGGTGGTGACAATGGCGCGCCTTATGATCCTAACAACGATCCTGACGTCTTCATCGATGACGATACCGATACTGAAGATGAGGATGGAGTTGAGGAGCGGAAGAATGAGGAGTCGATGAAGCAGCAATACTTCAACTGCTCAATCGTAGTTTCGTGCAAGCAGAACCGACACCTCTCAGAGTTAGAAGAGTATCGTTCGGGCGCGAACTCGAACGATGTCGCGAAGGATGGAGCGGCAATGCATACCGACCGCCGCTACTTGTATCAACGGGCTCTCACCCGACCGGTTTATCAACGGCTGGAAGAGGAGAATCTGCACATTTTTGGCGGCCATGATCATCCGGAGCTGCCAGTGGTGGTCACGCATCCTCAAGGAGGTGGCGTGCGTCCCAGCATGCCTATGTGGCTGCTGTCACAATCGCGCCGTTTTCCGGCACCACCAGATGTATGGGCACATTCAGCCTACCCTCCTAACGGTGAAGACGAATTTGATCAATGGGCTGCAGCTCAGGACTCCCTGTCGGGATGGCAGTGGACCCCAGAATCAATTGGGCAAGACCATGTCTTTTACACGTCAGGCGGGACGCACGTGCCAGCAGCACGGCACTACGCAGATTATGGTTTTGTGCATCACAAGCCCAAAGTACTTGTGATCAGCCCAGGACTGAAGATTTATCGTCAGGCTCACGGCTATCAGCGGTCGGTTGATCAGATTTTCGACTCGCGCTGTGGGGTCTTGCAACGAGAAATCACAGGGCTGTATCATAATGCACAAGCCTTGCGGCCCAACTTTCGGGGGTCCAACCGAGTTAACGCACTGCGCCGTAGTGTCACTGACTACTTATTGTTTCAAATGAATCATGGATACATCAGCTTGAACTGGGTGGACAGTGACGAGGGAATCGCTTTTGAAGTACACCAAGTTGTGCAGCCACCAAGCCGCAACTCCGGCCACCGAGGTGTGTGGGCTGTGGGGCGCGAGACCACGCGCCACCAAGATTTCCCCGCTGACTGTCAGCTGCTGGACGTGCAAAGCAGTCCAGGGCTCAAGTTTAAACACATGCCGGATGGGCTTGATGTAAATGCAGTTCGTTTTGGTGAGATGGTAGGAACACATTTCTCCCAAGATCCATACGATGCCTTGGAGAGTCGAACGGCTCCCCGCTTCCGCACATGCGAGTCAGTTCTTCTGCTTAACTTATTTCAAAACACGAGCTTTGCGCGCGTGCATTCAATGTTTGAGGATAAACTGCACAAAGTAGTGGTGTTAGAGAACAACTTTGATAAGATTGGGCATCCACTTGATACTATGCACTATCAGCCAGTTTCCGAACACTGGCACAGCTGGTTCCCTCACTTGTCGGATGCTGATGCAATGGTTGCTTGTGGGTTTCCCAGCAACATCGCATCGTCCAACTCGGACCACGCACGAGGGCAGCTTCTAGAACTCAACCTACTCGCAAGCTCCTTTCAGTCTGATTATTACTTGTCGGGCCAAACGAATGATGTGTTGTTGGATGACGACCCGATTCTGGATGCTCCCACTCCTTGGAGAGATATTCGGAATATCATTCGTGACTCGCAACAGATCGCTGACTATCCAGTTGGAACGTTGCGTCGTGATCGGCACACGCGCTCTCTACGTCAGCGTTTTGGTGACTACCGTGTACGAAACGGGGAGTCAATCTCAGGCAGTGCGGAGATGCCAGGTCAGCCAACAAAGCGGCAACAATGGATATCACATGGCAACTGCAGCCGCAATACAGCAATCCGTCTTGTTAAGTTCACACAGCTGTGGCAACACGCGCGCCAAGTTCGCGCTGACTTCACTATTTTCATGGAGTCGATCCCACACTTTGAAAATATCAGCCACACATGGCCACTCATCTTGGAGTTTGTTGGCCCGAACAACTTTCCTTACGGACGAATCCTATCTGTGGACGCGCGTCTCATACTTTTGGGTTACTCTACAGAAGAGGTGATGCACCCTGACTGGGAAGAGGAATTGCAAGAAAGCGGTTCAGCTCAGTGGCGTGTTTTTACTGGTGAAGAACAGCAAATGGTACCTTATGCGGAGCGTGTGGGTGATCTTATTGCTCTAGGTGATGGAACAATGGTTCAAACAGATGTGCAAGGCTATTTAGATGGCACATATCCGGTTCTCATGGGACGCTCCAAGCTGGTATCTCGAGAACAGTTTCGCACCCCTGATGGTCGCGACTCGATATCGTCACAGGAGTTTAGTGATGCATCAAGCTATGTTGACGAAGACGTACGCGCAGTTGTCCCCGTTGAAGATCACTCGGGCACTGTTTTCAAAAACGATCAAGAAATGATGTCGTCAGAGGAGAGCGGTTTAAAGCCATTTGCCATTGGTTCATGTGGCTATGCAGCACCTTCCGAAACAGTCGAGGAGGCATCGCGACGTGTCGAGCACGCAGGAAACACTCCGCCCTCGACGCCAGCACCAGATGAAGAGGTTGCTGTCGATGGACCTACTAACGGCATTTCACATGAGGACATACATGACCTAGACGCTAGCTATCCGTTGTCAATAGCGCAAGGGCAACCGCCGATGGAGCGGCACCTTGTACCGCTTAGTGCTGTACCAACTGAGTTGCCTCCGCCTGCGCTGCCGACTGTATTCCCAACACCGTTTCCGTTTTGGGATGCGTCTTTGAGCCCCGCTGGTTTCGCGGCTGTTCCCCAGTCGATCCAAGTTTACACTTTTACAGCGGCATCAACCGAGCAACAGGCAATGCCTGCAGCCAGCAGTCCACGTGTCGAGAGTGACAGTGCCCTCCCAACGCGCGCGCAAATCAGCGCGAGTACGGCAAGCGCGCACGTGACTGCAACTGCTGACTACCCAAGCAAGCTCAAACGAGACCGAGATGGCAACCTTTGCCGTTGGAAGCCAACAGTAGGCACACCAGCGAACCATGGAGTCGGCTTATCGGATGTGGACGCTCCGCTAAGATCTATACCAGATGTGAGCTTGCCCCGCTCGGAACGATCAGTGCAGCGTGATGCAACTCTAGTCAGCGCGCAGCGTGCTGATGCAAGCACAACTGGTGCTCGCGCAGGAGAACATGATAGGCATCTCACGGATTTGGAAGAGTACCGCAGTGGTAAGAACAAAAACGATGTGGCATCAGATGGTGCTGACATGGCAGAGCCGCAAGTACAAAATTTGGAAAGTGGCAAACTTCTGCGGCAACGAGTGCCCACAGAAAAAGAACTAAGAATGGGGGGAGAATTCTCTGAGTGCGTTGATTGTGATGGAGCAATGAACTCGTCGTCGGGGTCGACTCCTTTCTTGAAAGGGGGGGAGATTGCTCCGGAGATTGCTCCAAGTTTGGCAAATCAGGCTTACTTTGGCCCCCCAGATGTCGCAAAATACGATGTTTCGGTTGAGTTCGCTAGTTCGGCTCAACACAGCGCGTCGGCTAGCGTGCAATCGCAGCTCGCGCAGACAGATGTGCAGCTCGCGCAGACAGATGTCAATCGTGAATATGAAGCAGTGACATCTTTGATGGAGATGCATGGCAGTTCAGTAGCCTCTTCGTCTGATAGCATGGTATTGCTGACAAGCGGCAGTGTATCAACGAATGCTGCGCTCAAGCCTTGGCGTCTCAAGGACCAACGAGTAAGTCGCGCAGGTCGAGTTGATGCAAGCACTACACGAAGCCGAGCAGGTCGGCAGCAGGTCGATCCTCGTGTTGGTAAGCCTCGAGACAGGAACCGGTCCAAGGACCGACCCAACAAGAAGCGGCCGAATGGCAATGTGGCAGTGCCGGTGCAGGATGCACCAGTGCAAGATGTTGAAGAAGCGCATACGCGCGCACTCAATTTGAGGCGGTTCACTGATGTTCAGGAGTTGCCTCTTCAGGCGGAAGCAACGGATGTAAATGAACACGAGATTCGTCTTCGTATAGTTGCTGTAGAAGATGATTCCAATGTTGAAAGCTCTTTCGTGACCAGTGCAATCGCACTGGCGCGAGACATCAGAGGAACGCAGCCCTCGGTCAATCATACGACTGTTCTTGATCCAACTGCCGATGATGCAGTAGACAGATTTGTAGAATCGGAGCAAATGGTTGTAGAGACTCCACAAGTAGAGCAAGCTGTGCCTTCGTTGCTTGAATTGCACACTGCGCAAGATCTTCAACTTGTGTCACAAACAAATGGTCTGTCTTTAAACGATTCTGGAGATGAAGCAGCACGCAGTTTGCAGCGTGAGGTCGTTCTTTCGCACCAGCCTGCCACGGTAGTCGTCTCGGCATCGGGAGAGGAAGACACAATTCCGATGTTTCCTCCTGAGTCGTACAGAACCCCGAACAAGCCGATAGTGCAGTCGAAGCAGCCTCCTCCACCGCCGAGTCCTCGCCGCCTTGGCGCGAGTCTCTTCATGATTTCGTCGGAAGAAGCGACCTTACCGAGTGTCATGTCCATGCTGCGGAGGGCACACCCGCAGCCCTACGTTCTACTTTATGATCAGAAGAGCTCAGAAGGCAGGCGGTCGGTGATATGTTTGTGTGACTCGGGTGCAGCCTCTTTCAATATCATGGCAGAACGTGTCTATCTTGAGGCACGAAAGCGCAACCCCGCGCGCTTTGACGCATACCACCCATATGAGCGGCCGTTGCCAGTATCAGGCATTGAAGCCAGCCGTAAGGAGGTGTGCATTGTAGGTCGCACGAACCAGAAGCTTTACTGCCCCATCACGGAGCGGCAGCTCTGTTTTCCGACCGTTATACTTCAGAACGCGTCAACAGGAGATGCAGAGGTGATTTTTGGTAACCGACAGGGCGCCAGCAATGCATGGGGAACCATTACGGACTTGGGCAACATGGAGTACACCATCCGACAAGTTGGAGATGGTAGCCCAGAGCCTTTAGTGTTAGATATGGTCTGGAATCCTGATGCCGCAGCAATGCAAGCTCTGGCTCGTCTGCTTATCAACAAAGAGCGCGAAGCGTGTGATGTGCACCTCACGTCGGAGGAAGTCGCGCATCTGGTTGAAGAAAGCTCTACAGAGCAGCACTCGGAAGAGCTCTTGAAACAGCTAGAGGAACCTTTTTCGGAGCTGCCGTTGGAAGAACTAGACGAAGTTCTGATCAAGGTAGCTGAGGTTGGATTAGATTCACAGGAAGACTCAACCAAGTTGCCACCAGAGCAACCTTCTCCTAGTCCTCCCGTTTTCGAGGAACTTGCGCGCTCGTGCAGTGAACTCTCAACTCCAATAGAGGCAAGTCCAGGATCAACGACCACAATGAGTATCGAGTCACCTGTTCCAAGTGTTCGTTTCTCGGCAGCCAGTAAAGAAGCATCTCTCGAAGCTAGCCGCGGGCTTGTCATGCCTCGGCATCCAACTCCGCATCCTGTTAACGCGCACCGTCAACGCGAGCGTCAAGAACGTTTCGACGCAGCAGCTCGTCAAGATGGACATCTGAGTCGTATCATGGGAGTGGTGCCTTTTAGTAAGATGAATGGAGCTGAGCTCACGGAGACCATCAAGAGACTATCAAGTTTTGCAAACGAGCAGCAACGAATTTTGCTTGAATTAATTGCTGTCAAAGGAACCATAGCAGAAGGTTCGTTATGCCAGCATTGCCAAGCTCTCGCGTGGACGTCGCAAGACTACGAAATGTTCAACTGCGATGAACATCTGCCAGGACTGGTGGCTCTCAATGAGATTCTTGGAAGCCGCTGTGCTTCGTGTGATCGACTACGAGGACCTCATGGACCTGGCCGACGAGTTGAGTGCATTCGAGCCCTCTTCAACAAGGCCTTGATGTTCAGAACTTTTGAAGCCCAGCACGCACGCGCGATGCAAAATCAACTGCGCATGTGCGTGGTTGAGAAGGAGACCTCGATGAAAATGTTCCTCCAAACGGAAACTCCAGTCAGTCCGGCTTGGAGCTCGGATGAACTGTCTCCTCAGAAGGCTAGCGCTAGTGGTGGACATGCTGCGGAAGGAGGAGATCTTGTTGAACGCAACCTGTTCTGTGATGAGTTTGACGCAGCTGCAATCTTAGATGAGCAAATCGAAATCGGTGACGACGGCGCGAGTGGAGCAGAACAACACCAGCAGCCACCCGCATCTTGTCCCGCGGCACCGACTAGCTCAAGCCAATCTGCAGCCGAAAAGGTCGAGCAACTCATCGACAAAGCAGAGGTGCTATCAGAACCGGATTTTTAGTCCCCGTTGGAACAGCTCTGAACCAGCGGGGGAGCACAAGAGCCCGGCACGTTTCGTTTGCAATGGATAACGAACGATGTGAGGAGCATAAGTGCGGAGGTGAAAGGAAGCGGTCGAGGGAGTTCGACCGTGAGCTGGAGAGTGGCCCTGGGCTATTTGATGGTGTCTTGGTGGATGGCATGTCTACACACTCTGAAGTAGGAACTTCATTAACGAGTAGCGCGTACATCGAATGGCTCGCGCAGCAACACAATCGATCAACGTTCGATGTTGCGCAAGGCTTTCATCACACACACATCAAAGACCCGGATCAGGCACAGCTCTCCAGTGTATCGAGGGAAACGTTTCAACAATGCTACCAGCTCTACTCATGCAACAGCATGGTCTGGCAACCAGGGCAGCAAAGAGACGTCGTTTGTCTTTTAAGAAATGGACGCGCGCGCATTGGCGAAGCAACGTTCATCATAGACGACGAGAGGGATTCTTGTCAGCCAGCACTTGGGTCAATCCCGAATGCTATCTTCAAATCGGACAGCAAAGGAAAGATTGTTGTGCCGGTGATCAATCACAGCAAGCATGGTGTTGCTCTTGATCAAGGAGATTTTATAATGCATGTATTGCGGATGGAACCGCAACAAATTTATGTAGTCGACGCAAACCTTGACGCGTCGAGAGAAGAAGAAGCTAGAAAGCAGTTCTCTACTCAAGAAAATGCTCTACTTACATTGCATCAAGAATGGCAGGCCGGGGACCGGCCGTTCTTTAAGAGGGAGGAGGGAACCGACGAAAAAGTGGTCGTAGCAACCAATGAAGGCATGACCGAAACAAAAACAAATTACATAGCCGACCGGCGCGCAACATCGAGCGCCGAGCACGGCAACAATGAGGGAAGCACTGCAGTAATGGCCATCACGGCTACTCCGCGGTGCATGCATAAGCAGAGGGGTGTCCTCCCTGAGAGGCACAATGCAAGCTTGGCAGATCTGCTCAGTGGTAAGTACACCATCTGTAGCATCTCACCAGATGTCTTCGATCGTACGGACGTGATCCCCGTGGTTGTCCTGTTCGGGGGCGCTGGGGGGTTTGAGAAGGGTTTGCCAGGTAAAAAGGATGGCAAGCATCTAGTGGTTGCTGTGTCGATAGAAGGAGATGCCATTACGGCTCAGGCCCATCGGCTCAACAATCCGAAAGTGCCAATGCATCAACTCATGATGGCAAACCATGAGGAAGTCTTGGCGGCTGTGGAGCGCTATCTCCCACGCGCATTCTGGAGCAAGTCGTGGTGGCACGCATCACCCAGCTGCAAGAAGGGTAGCTGTGCGAATTACGGACAGTCTCCGGCAGAAGTCAAGAACTGGTTCAAGACGGCCAATTGGACCGTTGCCTTACTAAAGAAGTCGGGCTGTCCAGTATGGACATTAGAAAATACAGTCAGGCTGCTTCAATGTTTCTTGGGTTTTCCCACGGCGCGTGTATTCCGAATGGAGCGGCACTGCGCACTTCCACAGAAGCGGGCTCGTTTGTTGGTGAGCAATATTGTTATCAGTATACCACTGTACGAAGGTCCTCAGCTGAGCTGTTATGATGCCTTGGCAGAAGTCAAGGGTTGGTCAGGGCCAGCTGCGAATCTGTTGCAGCGCAACTCGTTTGCTCATGTACGCACGTGCGCGAAGCCTTCGTTTACGGTGACATCAGGGCCGCATCACATTGGTGGCACAACTATTGGCGGGATGACCGATCAGCACATTCCCACTGCACGGGACCGATCGATACTGCAGGGTTGGCCTTCGGATGATCCAATGGTGTTTCCTCCGGGCAATACGGAGACGGACAACAGAATCCTTGTGGCTGATCTCATTCCTCCTCCGTTCGCGACGGTCCTTGCAGATGGAGATGTTTTTCGTACGCTGGTTAAGGCGGGCAAGATTTGGCATCTCAGAATTCAGGTCTCAACGGTTCAGCATGCAGACTCACAGCTCTGGACCGAAGAGAAGCTGCAGCAACAAGTGCTGCTGATTAACGACGGTGTCATCAAGGCCGAGGAAGTGGTGAAGCAAATAGAAGAAACAGCACCAACACGTGACGTGCTGTCACGAGACGCGCCTTTGAGCGAGTTCGACTGTGGTAGACACGGTGTATGGTTCTATTGGGGACCCGAGCTTGGTTACTCTCCTTCCTGGCGGACAAGGCAAACTCTAGAATCGTCTTTGATGGATGAACCTTGGAATGTGGTTTTGCAGCCACCTTTGTCTTGTCAGACCAAGAGTGAGTGGCATCGGCAGAGGGAAGCACAGCGCGAGCTGCGTCGTGCTCAGTTGAGCGAAATCAGTGACATGGCCACCCACGACAAGGAGGTCAGAGCTGCACCGGAGCGTCCCAAGAGGCAACATGTCTTCAACATTCACCCAGAGCCGGAAAGTGTGGCTGACTATCACTCAAATCGGCAGTTGCAAGCGGACCAACCATTTCTGTATGGCCCCTACCTGTCTGAGGGTGAAAGTTATCAAACCCCGCGCACCGCCGAGAATGTAGATAAGGCGTGTGCAGCCGCGGGACTGGATGAGCTACCAGAACGACACAAGAGTGAACGAGACTTTTATCGGGACCTCATCTACGAGTTGTGGATTCTTTTTGATGACAAGATGAGGAGCATCAAAGGGGTCGAGATAGATTTAGACTTAGACCATGTCAAACCCATTCGACTCCCGCCTCACCGCTTGTCACCCGCCAAGACGGAGATCGCGAAGGCCCTAGTGCAGGAGTTCGTTGACGATGGCTTGTTGAAGCCCGTGACCTCTGAGTGGGGCTTCCCCATCGTTATCGTTCTCAAACCTGACGGGAAGGCATACCGACTCTGTGTTGATTTGCGGGAGCTCAATAAAATCATCCCGCATGACACGTATGAACCACCCACGTGCGACGCGTGCCTGGAGTGGCTTGCTCAGCGTCCTTTCCGCTCAACGGGAGATTGTCGATGGGGTTTTCATCAAGTACTGCTGTCAGAAAGAATGCAGAAGATCATGACGCTTAACACTCCGTTCGGAACCTTCTGCTACCAACGTTTGGTCATGGGGTACATCAATGCCACGGCTGAGTTCCAACGGCACATCAACAACACATTGGGAGATTCGTTGTGGCGCGAGGCGCTTGCAATGGTCGATGACTTGTTAGTGGCCAGCTCTTCGTTGGCGGAACACCGAGTGCATATGGTCAGTGTCCTGCACAAGCTGGCTCGGAGACACCACAGCCTCAAGCCGAGCAAGATGTCTATCTTGAGAGAAAAGGTGAAGTACTTGGGTCATGTGTGCACTGAGAAGGGACTTGAGCCTTCGAACGAGCACAAGGAGGCGATCGCGAAGATGCCCTACCCTGCCTACGTGGACAAGACTATCAACATCACTTCTCTCCGCAGTTTCATCGGCATGATCAAGTACCTGAGACGGTACATAAAGGACTGTGCAAAGCTGTGTTCGGTTTTGAACCAATTGCTTTGTAATGACTCAGATGCAATCTGGAAGCAGGAACACCAAGACGCATGGGACGCGCTCGTCAAGGCGGTGGTGGAAAATGTTGGGATTCATCATCCAAATTATCATTACCCTATTTACGTTTGCACGGATGGCAGTAAGATGGGTGTTGGCGGCTATCTATATCAGATCATCGATGGAGGAGAGAGAATTGTCTCTTTCTACTCTAGGTCTACAACTAAGGCGGAGAGAAAATGGGACACTCGCGACCTTGAAGTGCTTGCAATCATCGCGACACTCGAACACTACCGACCAGTCATAGATGGGCAGCGGCTCAAAGTGATCTCTGACCACAAAAACTTGAAGTGGCTCATGGACCAGAAGAACCCGTCAGGTCGACTGGGTCGTTGGGTGCTCCGTCTCTCTGAGTTTGACTTTGAGCTCGAATACCGAAAAGGAGCCAGGATGCAGATAGCAGATTGCCTCTCGCGCAACAGTCAGCGAGACAGTGAATGGCGCGAGGATGATGAAGAGATGCCAGCGGGCATCATTAAGTCCGAAGATTTGTTTGTCACCAAGTCTTCGGCTGAGATGTTAGTGGTACAGTTAGAGAAGGGACTGTACGAACTATCTCTGTCGACTCTGCTAGAAGAAGGGTTGGGCGGAGAAGTCTTGGCAGCCCATGGAGCGGGCGGTCAAGAAGATGACGACGGCAGTGATGACGGTTATGAGGAGCCAGCCGGGCGTCACGATCTTCCCGACAGCCTGCGGCCTCAGCCAATCACTCAAAAGCAAATGTTGCAAGCACAGCAGAAGTGTGATTTTTGCCGTGACATGATTCGTGATTTAGAGCAGGAAGCCGGAGGTACGGGAAAGGACCGCAGTTCAAGGTACTGGGCAGTCTTTGATGGAGTTCTTCATCGCGTCACGGAAGCAAGCGACGCGCGTGAAGGGTACGATTCAGCGCGCCCCTTCGTGCCGGAGACTCTGCGGCCCACAGTGCTTCATAACATGCACAACAGTGTGTGGGGAGGTCATAAAGGGGCCGAAGGCACCTACAAGGATACTGCTGACAAGTACTTCTGGCACAAAATGGAAGTCGATATCAGGCAGTATGTCTCAGAATGTGTTGCATGCCAGCTCGCGAAGGGGACGCAGCCTAGTCGACAGGGCTACTTGGCTGGCAACACTTTTCATTCGTCTATGTCAATGGTCTGTATGGACTTGATGGGGCCGCTCATGTCGGTTAACAAAGGACGAAGAGGTGCTCAGCAGCCCGTCCACATTTTTGTTATTGTGGACCCCTTTTCTCACAGAGTCTGGCTGGAAACCATTCCTGACAAGCGAGCCGAAACAATTTATGAAGTGTTCTTGCGGCGTATTCTTTTGGAATGGGGACCGCCTCGCGCAGTGCTCACGGACAATGGTTCAGAGTTTGACAATGTGCTTTTGAAAGAGTTGTGTAAGCTCTGGCGCGTTAAGCTCTGTTATACACCTCCTTTGCATCCGCAGAGCAACTACACGGAGAGGGTGAACAGATATATTGGTGAGACGTTGAGAAATCTTGTCAACGCGCCGGGCGCGCGACGACGCGATTGGTCTGACTACGTGAAGTACATTGAGTTCGTCTATAACCGAAAGTATATACCAGGGACCAATTTGAGTCCTTACATGGTCACTATGGGTCGGCAGCCGCTTACTCCAATTGACACGGCTTACATGGACTCTGAAGGGTTGGCTATTGCTACGGCACCACACGCGTCGTTGGAGGAGCACTCCAAGCAACTTGTCGCGAAGCTCAAGATGGCGGACGAGGCGGTGGATGTTGCGCGAGCTAAAGCTCTTGGCAAATCTCGTGAGCAGTTCAACCAGTCAAGGATTGAGGAGAAGCTCCTGCCAGGAGAGATGGTTCGCTACTTTCGCAGGCTCACGGCCAGAAGAGGGGTCGCTGATGCTGATGGCAACGAAGTCAAGCTTGGCGAGATCAGCAAACTCAAATTGCGTAATGAGCCGTATCGTGCCACGCGTCAGTTGACTCCGACTACGTATCAGCTTGAACATCCTGAGACTGGCAAACCAAAGCCTCGACCAGCTCACATTTCACAGATTGCCCGTTTGAAGGTTCCGCAGCAGCCACAGATTGCTGAGAATGAGGAAGAGCAGCAGCCTCCCAACGGCGTGCCCCTTGTTGGTGAACAAGATACTTGGGAAAAGCTTAGGTCGCCAGGGCACACTATTTTTCGGTTCAAAGATGATGAGGTCTACTGGTTGAGGGTGGCGGAGGTGTTGGCGGTTGACTTGGAGAACAGCACTGCGGAATTGTGGTACTATCTGCGGTCTCGGCAACATTCTACCAAGAAGTGGCATGAGCCCTTAGTGCTTTCACCACACCACCCGGAGTATTATGACTGTCTCTTATACACATCTCCGAGCCCACGAGACTCC
>OJGM01000036.1_pt1 | contig 22324 bp, 18 predicted proteins | sample 1594611 | NCBI WGS metagenome assembly OJGM01 (sample SAMN05416713, study PRJEB24817) | seawater metagenome | isolation source: Sea water | place: Canada:Atlantic | collected 2013-07 | reverse complement strand
CGAGATGCTCAGGAGTCTCGTGGGCTCGGAGATGTGTATAAGAGACAGCCCTTTGTGAACACATAACCAAGCCCAGCCAGAACCAAACTGTGTTGCAGCAGCTTTACTAAAAGCAGATTTAAAATCTTCAAACGTTCCGTATGCCAAAAGGATTGCGTCCTTAAGTTCGCCAGAAAGAGCTTCTTTTCCTTCGGGGTTCATAACGTTCCAAAAAAGTGAATGGTTGTAAAATCCACCGCCGTTATTTCGCAAAGCCTTATTGGACATATCTAGATCTCCTAAGATGGTCTCAATAGATTTAGTTTCTAAATCAGTTCCAGCAATAGCTGTGTTTAAATTGTTTGTATATCCGTTGTGGTGCTTAGAGTGGTGGATCTCCATAGTTCTTGCGTCGATATGAGGCTCTAGGGCATCATAAGCGTAGTTTAATTGTGGTAATTCAAAAGCCATAAGAATTTGTTTTAAATGTTTCCTCAAATCTACGATAATCAAATAAAATTTACGTCGATATATAATTAAGATTGTCTATTTTGGTATAAATTTTATTTAGTGGCTGTTTCAACATTTAATATCTATAACGCATCCGCAGGGAGTGGTAAAACATTTACTCTGGTTAAAGATTATTTGAAAATTGTACTGAGCTCTAAAGAATTTTTGCCACACCGTCACGTTTTGGCTATTACCTTCACCAATAAGGCTGTAGATGAAATGAAAACTCGAATTATAGAAGCACTTATGGCATTTGCGTCTCCTTCTATTTTAAGTCAATCAGATGCTTTGTTTTCTCAAGTTGTAAGGGAATTACAAAGTACTCCAGAAGCGGTTCACACCAAATCTAAACATTTGCTAAGTAAGATTTTACATAACTATGCTGCATTTGACATTTCTACCATTGACAAGTTTACTCAGAAAATCATTCGTACTTTTGCATTTGATCTAAAACTTCCAATGAATTTTGAAGTTGAACTGGATACGGATCATTTATTACAAAAAGCAGTTAGTCGCTTACTTTTAAAAGCGGGAAAAAATAAAGCGCTTACGAAAGTTCTAGTCGACTTTGCTATAGAGAAAGCAGATGATGACAAGAGTTGGAACATAGCCTTAGATTTATCTAAAACAGCCAAGCTTTTAACCAAAGAAACAGAGGCTTCTTTTTTACACGATCTTTCACAACATTCGTTGACTGATTTTCAAACCCTAAAGGAATCTCTAACAAAAGAAATTTCCGAAGCGGAAACACAAATTATATATGTATCAACACAAGTTTTAGAACTAATTAGATCCAGTGGCATTGAGTTTTCTGACTTTATCCGCGGCTCTTTACCTAAACACTTTAATACACTTGTATCTAAAAAATTTGATCTTAGTTTTAGCGCACAGTGGCAACAATCAATTCATACCACGGCAATGTATACTCAAAAAACAGCTCCAGATGTTGCTGCCATTATTGACGGATTACGCCCTCAACTAGTCGAAGCATTTCAACTCACAAAAGCCACGGTTTATCGATTACGATATTTGAAAAACATACGTAAAAACACCACGCCACTTTCTGTCATAAATTTAATAAACAAGGAATTAAAAACTATTAAAGAGGAAGATAACCTACTGCTAATCTCAGAGTTCAACACGATTATAAGTCAAGAAATAAAAAACCAGCCGGCTCCTTATATATACGAACGCATAGGGGAAAAGTTTAATCATTTTTTTATTGATGAATTTCAAGATACTTCAGAGCTGCAATGGCAAAACCTACTGCCCTTGGTTACAAATACATTAGCGACAGAGAACGGAAGTGTCATGCTAGTTGGAGACGCGAAGCAAGCCATTTATCGCTGGAGAGGCGGGAGAGCTGAGCAGTTTATTAGTCTTTATAACAACGATACCTCAATCCCTTTTGGCGCTAATATTTCCTTTTTACCCACCAATTTCCGGAGTTGTAAAAAGATTGTAGAGTTTAACAACCATTTTTTTAAACACTTGTCCATGCTTACGTTTTCTAACGAGTCATATAAAGAATTGTACCAGAATCCAGCTCAGCTAGAGTTTAGCAATAAGGAGGGTTATGTTAATATTTCTTTTTTAGAATTTGAAAAAGGAGACGATAAGCCACTTTTGTATGCTGACAAAGTTTTAAAAATAATCAGGACTTACTTAGCTTCCGGAGCAGACACCAAATTAAATGATATTTGCGTACTTGTTCGAAAACGAAAGGAGGGAGTTGCCGTAGCCAATTTATTAAGCCAGCAAGAAATTGATATTGTTTCTAGTGAAACGCTATTAGTTTCTCAGTCTCCAGAAGTGAAATATATAGTTAGCCTACTAGAGTACCTACACGAGCCTTCAAACACTGAAGCTAAACTTGAGGTTATAAATTACATGGTTTCTAACAAGGACATTGAAGACCCTCATTTATTTCGATTAGACTGTGTTTCTTTAGATATGAGAAGTTTCTTTAACACTCTTCAAGATATTGGGGTACATTTTTCACCTCAAACAGCTCTTCAACTTTCTCTTTACGAATCTGTTGAGTACATAATAAGTAGCTTTCAATTAGCAAAAAAGTCTAATGCTTACATTCAGTTTTTTCTAGATTTTATTTGGGAATTTTCGCAGAAACCAGCCTCTAGCGTCCGTCAATTCATGGACCACTACAATCTTAAAAAAGATAGCTTAAGTGTTGTTTCTCCAAAAGGAATAAACGCCGTTCAAATCATGACGGTACATAAGTCTAAGGGTCTGGAGTTTCCTGTAGTTATTTTTCCTTTTGCAGAACTAGACATTTACAGAGAGTTAGACCCTAAAGAGTGGGTGCCTTTAGAAGATTCATTCGCCCCCTTTTCACACTTTTTGTTAAACTACAATAAAGATTTTGAAAATTATGGATCCGTAGGCGCGTCTATTTATGCTGACCATCAGTCCAAACTGGAGCTTGATAATATAAACCTATTGTATGTGGCTCTAACTCGTGCGGTAGAGCAACTGTATGTAGTTGGGAATGCAGCTGTTTCTAAAAAAGGAGATGAAAACATAAAAACGTATTCAGGACTTTTGATAAATTACCTGAAATCTATTGGACGCTGGGAGGCTACCAAGCTTGAGTACGAATTTGGATTATTTGAGAAAATAGAACCCCCAAAGCCACCAAAATATCCAACAGAAATTCAAACTAAGTTTATATCCACACCAAAGGCGCAACTCAATGTCTCAATGGCAACAACCTCAGGATATTTGTGGGACACGACTCAGAAAGAAGCCATTGAAAAAGGTAATTTAATTCACTTGTTGTTATCAAGGGTATATACTAAATCTGACATTGAGATTACAATTAATCATTTTGTCTCCACGGGGGTTATTTCAAGCCCTCAAGTAGAAGTACTATTACAAACAGTTGAAGACATTGTTAACCACCCCTTGCTTAGTGTATATTACAGCTCAGAAGTTACAGTTTTTAATGAACGAGAAATAATAACTGCTTGCGGAAAAATAATTATCCCCGATCGTTTGGTAGTTTTTGATGACCAAACAGCAGCTATTATCGATTACAAAACGGGCGGCTTTGATGACAAACATAAGTTGCAACTACTAAACTATTCTGAAATTATAGAAGAAATGGGCTACAAAGTTATTAAAAAGCTACTTATTTACACGGATGTTGCTTTAAAGATTAAGGAGTGCTAGCACAAATAAATAGTACTCTACGGGAGTCTCTCTGGATCTCAACTTATTTTTCTTTGGCAGACACCTTCTTTAAGTGAATAAGGCTATTTTTTTAACATTTAAATTTGTTTTCTAGATATAACACCATACTTTTGCCATAATTAATAAAACAATTTAAATATCATTATATATGAAAAATCTTAGCAGATTAATCTTAACAGCGCTACTAGTATTAGTAGTTGTAAATGTAAATGCACAGGACAAAAACAATCCTTGGCAAGTGACAGTTGGTGTAAATGCAGTAGATGCACTTGGAATAGATCAACAGGTAGGGAATGAAGACATTAGCTTTTCTCAGCTATACAACGTAGCTGGAGAATGGAGTAACATCTCTTCACCTTCTATGCTTACAGTAGGTAAGTATCTTGACGATAACTTTTCTTTTAGTGTATCAGGAACATTTAACAAACTTGACAAGTGGAATCCTAATTTAGACTTTCCCGGAATCAATTTTGAGACGACCCCTAGTGAAGACGCAATTTCAGTTGAAGAGTTAATGTACTACGGGTTAGATGGTATGGTTAAATACAGTTTCTCAGAACTATTAAATTGTACTGATTTTGAGCCTTTCGTTGGTTTTGGAGGTGGTTACACCTGGATGGAACAGCCTGGAGCTGACCTAGCAGGCCTTGCTACAATTAACGGAACAGTTGGAGTTTCATATTGGATCAATGATTTAATTGGAATTACAGCTCAGTCTAGTTTAAAGAACTCTTTTGATGAAGTAGTTTTAGTAGATCATTTCCAGCATTCACTTGGACTTACAATCAAATTTGGCGGTAAAGATTCCGATAGAGATGGTGTATATGACAAATATGATATTTGTCCAGATGTTGCTGGTTTGGCAGAGTTTAATGGCTGTCCAGATTCAGATTCAGATGGCATTCAAGACTCTGAAGATACTTGTCCAAATCAAGCCGGTTCTGCAGAATTTAACGGTTGTCCAGATACAGACGGAGACGGAATTTCTGATAATAACGATACTTGTCCAAATGAAGCCGGTTCAAAAGCTTTATCAGGCTGTCCAGATTCTGATTCAGATGGCGTAGCTAACGCACAAGATACATGTCCAAACGAAGCGGGACCTGTTGCTAACAACGGATGTCCTTGGAAAGATGGAGATAGCGATGGTGTTTTAGATAAAGACGACAACTGTCCAAACGAAGCTGGTACTGTGGCTAATAACGGGTGTCCTGAAGTTGTTTTCCCAACAGAAGAAGAACAAGCTCAGTTAATAAGTTACTCAAGAACAATCAATTTTGCACTTGGAAAGTCAAGCTTTCAAAAAGATGCAATCTCTACATTAGAAGCGATTACTGCTATATTAACTGCTTATCCTAAAGCAAACTTCGTAGTTGAAGGGCATACAGACAGTGTTTCTAGTGAAGGGTTTAACCAAAAATTATCTGAAGCTAGAGCTGCTCAAGTAGTAACATTCCTTACAACAGGCGGAATTGCTAGTGAAAGATTAGAATCAGTTGGCTTTGGTGAAACTACTCCAATTGAATCTAATATGACTGCTGCAGGAAGAGCTGCTAACAGACGTGTAGAAGTGAAGTTGGCTAAATAGTTATTAGTCTTTCATAACAAAAAGCTTAAAACGCTTCGCTATTGCGAAGCGTTTTTTTATTTTTATAACATGACAAGTTTTATTTATAACGCCCTAAAAGACCTTGAATTAGATTCAAGGGATATGTCTAAGCTAAGCCTTATTCTTCCTAATAAACGTGCTGGGCTATTTTTAAAAAGAGAGTGGGCTACTATAAACAAAACCACAGGGTTCTTGCCTGAAATCCTCTCTATTGAACATTTTATTGAAGAATTATCTCAATTAAGACTCCTTAGTAACACCGAACTTGTTTTTGAGTTTTACCACGTTTATTTAGAGTTGACCCCACCAGAAGAAAGGGATTCTTTTGACAGCTTTTCCAAGTGGGCCCCCATAGTACTTCAGGATTTTAATGAGATAGATCGTTATTTAATTCCTCAAGAACAGATATTTGAATACCTCACGGCGATTCAAGAAATAAATCACTGGTCGCTTGACGCTAATTCTACTCCACTCATAAAGGGGTATCTTTCGTTTTGGAAAAAGGTTGACACTTACTATTCAAGACTTACAACTCACTTGCTACAAAAACGAGTGGGTTACCAAGGCTTGATTTATCGTGAAGCAGTTGAAAACCTAGAGGTCTATACTCAGAACAATCCACACAAGTCACATGTGTTTTTGGGCTTTAATGCTTTAAATGCTTCCGAGTCTACTATTATTCAGGAGCTATTACAACAAGAAAAAGCAGCTATTTACTGGGATATTGACCAAACATTTATAAACACTCCTTACCATGATGCGGGCTTTTTTATAAGGCAACATCGAAAAAAGTGGCCGCACTTTCAATCACACCCCTTTAAGTGGATATCAAATCAGTATGCGACCCCTAAAAACATCTCTATTGTAGGCACACCTAAAAATATAGGCCAGGTTAAATATGTTGGTACACTTCTCAAGCAGCTACACGCTGAAAACAAGCTGCACAATACAGCTTTAATATTAGGCAATGAAGATCTGTTGATTCCCATGTTAAGCTCAATCCCAAGTACTATTGAAGAAATTAATATCACCATGGGCCTGCCTTTAAAACAGATTCCTTTTTCAGGCTTTATCAATCAATGGTTCCAACTTCAAAAAGAAACCTCTTCTAATTATTATTATCAGGACATAAAAGGAGTCTTGTCGCATCCATTTGTCCGTCCCTTATTACAAGACCAAAATCAAGATGCAGGACAATTGATTATTACAAGCTTGAACACACACAATTTAGTAAGCCTTAACAAGGATCAAATTATTGCAATTGCGCCAGCTCATAAGCCGATATTAGAGCTTTTATTTACAAACTGGGGCAATTCTCCAAGCAAAGCAATTGAGAGCGTTCTATCGCTTATTTTTAAACTCAAAGATTATTACAGCCAATCCAAAAAAAATCATTTATTACCGCTTGAATACCTTTCTCGATTTTCAGAAATATTTAATCAATTAAAAGAATTAAACAATTCCTACAATTACATTAACACGATTAAAGTTTTACAAAGTATTTACAAAGAGTTATTAAGCACAGAATCTTTGGATTTTAAAGGGCAGCCTTTAAAAGGGCTTCAAATAATGGGAATGTTGGAATCTCGAGTTTTGGATTTTGAAACCGTCATTATTGTATCAGTCAACGAAGGCGTGTTGCCTGCAGGAAAAACCAACAACTCTTTTATTCCCTTTGACGTCAAGATTGAAAATGGCCTGCCAACATATAAAGAAAAAGACGCGATTTATACCTATCATTTTTACCGTCTCCTCCAGCGCGCACAGAACGCTCATATTATTTATAATACTGAACCCGATGTATTAAGTGGGGGGGAGCGCAGTCGTTTTTTAACTCAATTAGAACACGAAGGAATTCACACGTATAACCATAAAATTGTAATCCCAGAAACGCCACAACTGACGCCACAATTGCTGAGCATAAAAAAGTCACCAGAAATCATCTCTAAACTTAAAGTCGTCGCATCAAAAGGGTTTTCCCCGTCTTCTTTGAGTCAATATATTCGAAACCCAATTGATTTTTATAACCAAAAGGTATTGGGCGTCAAATCTGAAAACTTATTAGAGGAAACGGTTGCCGCTAATACGTTTGGAAGTATTATCCATAATACTCTTGAAGATTTTTACAAGCCTCTGATTGGATCTGTTTTGAATGCTCAAATGATTAATGACTTAAAACCTAAAATTGAACCTACAGTAATCCATTATTTTAGAGAACTTTACAAGGACGGTGATATTACTCAAGGCTCTAACCTTATCAGCTTTGAGGTCGCCAAGAGGTATCTTTTTAATTTTTTGCAACATGAGCTGACTTGCATTAATAATGGAGATAAAATTAAAATTGAAGCTATCGAATCAAAGATTAAGGCGACTATTACGATTCCTGAACTCCCGTTCCCTATTCAAATCGTTGGAACAATCGACAGGGTAGATTATTGTAATGGCACCCAAAGAATTATAGACTACAAAACCTCACAAGTCTCTCAGGCTGAATTAGAGCTTGTTAATTGGGTAGATATAACATCTGATTACAAAGCATTTAGTAAAAGTTTTCAGATTTTGACCTATGCGTATATGCTCAACCAGAAAGCACCTTTTATAGGAGCTGTAGAAGCTGGAATTATTTCTTTTAAAAATTTAAAATCAGGATTGCTAAAATTTGCTAAAAAAGATAAACTAGGAGCATATGCAAAAAGAAACACTCAATTATCAACGGAGACAATAGAGAGCTACGAACAGGAGCTTAAGAAGCTAATTGTAGAGTTATTTGATTTAAAAGTCGATTTTACAGAAAAGGAAATATAGGTGATTGCACGCAATTTAAATATCAGTATACAAGACACAAGCAAACGACCAATTGTTACGGATCTAGTCTACGACAGCTCTATTAAATTGGGGCCTTTAATTATTTTTTGCCACGGCTATAAGGGGTTCAAGGACTGGGGCGCTTGGCCTTTATTGTCTGAGGCCCTGGCTGCTTCAGGATTTGTGGTAATAAAGTTTAATTTTTCACACAATGGCGGCACACATAAACAGCCTATTGATTTCCCAGATCTTGAAGCATTTGGAAACAACAACTACACAAAAGAACTAGAGGACTTAGATCGGGTTATAAGCTGGGTACAAATCACTTACGCAAATCACCCCAACATGAATCCTCTAAATCTCACCTTGATTGGCCACAGTCGTGGTGGAGGCATAGTCACCATTAAGGCCGCCGAAGACCCTCGAGTTAAAAAAGTTATTAGTTTGGCAGGAGTCTCTGATTTTAAATCAAGGCTTCCCCTAGGGAAGGAATTGGAAAAATGGAAAGAAACAGGAGTACGATTTATTGAGAACGGCCGCACTAAACAGCTTATGCCTCACTATTATCAATTCTACAAAGACTTTATAGCAAACGAACCTAGGCTTACAATTCAAACAGCAGTTAAAAAGTTAAAAATACCGTTTTTAATTATTCACGGAGACGCAGACACAAGCGTGTCTATTAATGAAGCTTTGGCGCTTCGTGAGTGGAGCCCAAATGGCCAATTCATAGCCCTTCAGGGAGCAAATCACGTGTTTGGAAGTAGTCATCCATGGGTATTAACGGAGCTCCCTCCTTATTTTGATCAAATTCACACTGAAATCACTCATTTTATTAACAATTAGTATTACTTCTTAAAAAAAACATCATTTATCTGATATTTTCTTTGGAAATAATAAACTAATTTTTGTAATTTAGACTAAACTAAATATATATTATGGGATATTCATTCAAAAATAGCAAAGGAAAGACTTATTTTTTACACACTAAAGATGTAATTCTTAAAGGTGGTAGAGAACAAACTATTTATTATTTCGCAAAAGATGAGCGTGATAATACATGTGATCTTCCTGCTGGAAAAAAGATTGTAGAAAACGAAAAAACAGGACTACCTTTTGTAAAAAAGGCCTAAGTTTCCAATCTTCACAATTAAAAAACCCACTCTTAGAGTGGGTTTTTTTGTATAAACTTTATACGGAAAAGGGTTTAGTTAGCGGTTTTGCACGGACTTATCACGCGCTAACAGATTAACGGATAAAGATTAAGTCCTTTTATTCAAAACAATACTTATCTCCAATTTCGTAAGAGTTGTACTCTTCCAAGCTAACGTCAATATTTACATCTCCGAAGCCATCACCAAGACCGCTATTATTCTCGCTATTGGGATTATTTGAATTTTCGAATGCTCCTATCAAAATATATTGATTATCAGAAAAAGTTTTACTAATAATTTCACAACAATTTCTATCGTCATCACATGCAAGGGCTAAAAAGCAAAAAACATAAAATAAATTTCTCATCACTATCATAAAATTTTATTAGTTTCAAAACAAAATTAAATATTAATTATTTAAAATAATAATAAATCTAATTTTAATTTACTCGCATGCACCCTCACCATACGCAAGCACTCCAGATGAGGTAAGCGCCACACAGGCATTTGAATATGTAATGCCATCACAACCACAAACAGGTGCGTATTCTTCGGTACAAACAGCCTCAAGATCTATCAAAGAAGGATCGACACAGGTAGGTAAGGCGTCATCTGAATCATCTGAATTGTTGCAGCAGATTAAAAATAAAAATATAATTAAGTACAGTGGGTTTTTCATCTTTCGTTAAAATTTTCTAGCAATTACAAGTCCATTAGCATCTATACAAGACCCCGCAAAAGTCTGTCCTCCCCAAGACTCAAAGTTAAAGAACATTACATATGGAAAATATCCATCTTTAGTGGAGCTCCAATAAACAAGTGTTTCGTCAAACCCACCTAGTCCAGCTACGTGCACATTGTTGTATATAGCCTCTAAGGATCCGCTGCTCGGAATAAACCAATCATCAAAACCTTTGTGCTCTAAATCGAGTACGATTTTAAAAGCATAATTATCTCCGCCAAATTCAAATCCTCCAAAAACTTGACTATTATCACTAGCATTTCCATCTACAATTAGTTGTGTGTTTTCAAGCCCATCTCCAATAGCCGAGCCCGTATCTAAATCAAAATGATCTCCCCATGCGACCCCTCCAATTTCTGAGTAGTCTTTTGCAACCATTAACTCCCCATTAGACTCATTGACGTGAAAAATAAAACCGCCTCCAAACTCTACTCCGTAAAGAGACTCTAAACCGACATTGTCAATAATATCAAGAACAGAAACATTATTATCTAAATTATCAATAATTGTAAGTTCAGAATTAAATACAGTAAGGTCTACCTCCTCGCTTGAACAAGCTAAGATTAATAATGCGGACAATAAGATTAGTTTTTTCATAATTTTTGATTAGTAGTGTTTTTTACAATATAAGAAATTAAGAGAGGCTTCCTAAGTTGCTTTTTTTGAACTTAAACAAACAGACATTAACCAGCCATGGCCCCAGCAGATCCAGCACCTTCAGCGCTTTGTTGTCGCCTCATTAAGAAAAGAGCAGCGACTAAAAGGACATAGTCGGCATTGCTTTTATCGTTAAATTCTGCTTCAATAGATTCCTTCCATTTTTTTAAAGCATAATGAATTGTTAACGCAGTTGTTTTTTCATTTTTGTTAAGGATGTATTGCCTATTTGACGAATACCATTTACCAACAGTCTCTGCTTTTAACGAATAGTGAGATGTATTCAAGTCGCTGTCTTTAAGAATTATTTTTGCACCTGTTTTAAAACTCCAAACAATGTCTCCAAAGAGCTGTCCGCCTTGTAAAATAGAAAATGAGGTTCCCCAAAACCCTTTCTTTTTTATGTTATAGGTTTTGTTGTTGTAACGAAACTGTATTTCTGAAGAATACCATTTTGGCTTTTGCCCTTTGACAACTACCACGCCATTTTCAAGGAGCTGAAAATCCTTATTGTTTTTGGCAATTTCTATTTTGATACGTTGGGTTTCATTGCTCATAAAAAACGGATTCTGATGTAATTACTTCTATTGTATTTTAGATCAAAATATAAGCCGTAGTTGGATAATGAATAACAGATGTAAATGAATTTAGACCACATAGTAAAGTCTTGTTATAAAGTGAGAGCTAAATTAGCCATAATTTTTATCGTTTTAGCTCTAATTATTTGCATATCAAAACTAACTAATTTTGGTCTAATTTCAAAGATTTAAAACTGACAGTTTAACAAAGTGATCTCTAAGTAATTAGTATAACGAAAACAATCACTATTAATGCGGGATTTGTAATATTACAGTCGGTATAATTACTATTCAATAATTTCCAGTCATTTTAAGTCTAAATAATTTAATTATTACTAATTTTAAGCTCTGAAAATAATTCATATATGAGTAAGGATATTGTTTTAGTTATAGGGGCTAACGGACAGTTGGGTTCTGTGTTAACAAAAGAACTTCAAAAAATTTACGGAATAGATAAAGTCATAGCATCTGACGTCTATTCTGTTCCTAATTTCGAAGGGATATTTCAACTTCTTGACGCAAACGATAGTGTTGCCATAGAGGAGATTGTTAAGCAGTACTCAGTAACTCAGATTTATCATCTTGCAGCGATTTTGTCTGCTAAAGGGGAAGAGCAGCCATTGCGAACGTGGGACTTAAATATGAAAATGATGCTCAATGTTTTTGAAGTGGCAAGGCGCAACGTTATAGATAAAGTATTTTTCCCTAGCTCTATAGCTGTTTTTGGTAATCTGGCGCCTTTACAAAATACGCCCCAATCTGTGTTTTTGAACCCTGCAACGGTCTATGGCATCAGCAAAGCTTCAGGCGAAAACTGGGCACAGTATTATTTTACTAATTATGGGTTAGACATCCGCTCTATTAGGTATCCTGGGGTTATTGGTTATCAATCTATGCCGGGGGGAGGGACCACGGATTATGCGGTTGATATTTATCATAGTGCCGTAAAGAAACAACCTTATTGTTGTTTTTTAAGTGCAGCCACTAAGCTGCCAATGGTGTTTATGGAAGACGCCATAAGGGCGACGATCGAGCTTATGCAGGCCCCAAAAGAAAATATCAAAACAAGAACCGCTTATAATATAGCGGCGATGAGCTTTAATCCTGCTGAAATTTTTGCCGAAATTAAAAAAGTATATCCTAATTTTGAAGTCGAATTTCAGCCAGACTTCAGACAGGCAATAGCTGATAAATGGCCTAAGAGTGTAGATGACAGTGAAGCTAGAAATGATTGGAGCTGGACGCCTAGATACGATTTACAGTCTATGACAGCAGTGATGCTTGAAAAGTTAGAAGAAAAATATAATACAATCAAATTAAAATAATAATCGATGTACGGAGGTATTAAGCAAAACTTACAAAAGGAATTAAAAGAGATTGAAGCAGCAGGCTTATATAAGAAAGAACGTATTATAACGACCGCTCAAGATGCGGTTATAAAAGTATCTACAGGTGAGGAAGTGATAAATTTTTGCTCCAACAACTATTTAGGCCTATCCAATAATAAAGAGGTTGTTCAAGCGGCTAAAGACACACTGGACTCTCATGGTTTTGGGATGTCCTCTGTGCGTTTTATATGTGGGACTCAAGGCATTCATAAAAAGCTAGAGCATACAATTGCAGAGTTTTTTCATTGCGAAGACACTATTTTATACGCCGCAGCTTTTGATGCAAACGGCGGAGTTTTTGAGCCGTTATTAGGCAAGGAAGACGCGATTATATCGGACGCTTTAAACCATGCCTCTATTATTGACGGGGTTCGTTTGTGTAAGGCCGCACGTTATCGGTATGCCAACAATGATATGGAGGCTTTGGAAGCCCAACTTATTGAGGCAAACAAACAAAATCACCGCTTCAAAATTATAGTAACCGACGGAGTTTTTTCAATGGACGGTATTGTAGCGCAGTTAGATAAAATATGTGATTTAGCAGACACTTACGACGCACTGGTGATGGTAGACGAATGCCACGCGTCTGGCTTTATTGGAAAAACAGGTAGAGGCACTATGGAGTTAAAAGGGGTATTAGGACGCGTCGATATTATAACAGGGACACTCGGAAAAGCCCTTGGAGGCGCGATGGGTGGATTCACGACAGGAAAAAAGGAAATCATCGAACTATTACGTCAGAAATCAAGGCCCTATTTATTTTCAAACTCTTTAGCACCTACTATTGTTGGGGCTTCACTTAAGGTTTTTGAGATGATTTCAAAAGACACTTCGCTAAGAGACCAATTGGAAGTAAATACAAATTACTTTAGAACTGAAATGGAAAAAGCAGGCTTTGATCTTGTTGGTGCAGATGCCGCTATAGTACCCGTAATGCTGTATGATGCTAAGCTTTCTCAAGATATGGCCAACGCCCTTCTGGAGGAAGGGATTTATGTTATAGGGTTTTTCTTTCCAGTAGTTCCAAAAGAGAAAGCACGAATTAGGGTACAATTATCTTCGGCTCATACTAAGGAGCATTTAGACAAAGCAATTAGTGCATTTATTAAAGTTGGGAAACAGTTAAATGTTATTTAGTTTTTAAAAGAACTAGTTCATAGTTCGCCGGATTTATTAACTTTATGAAACACTAAAAATAGTAGCAAAAAAATACTGCATGATGATAAAAATATCTCTCATATTAATTTCACTAACTCTAGGGCTTCAGTCTGATGTTTCTGCCCAGATAGACGATGAAATATTTACAATATACTTAGTTAGACATTCAGAAAAAGACTTACTATCGAATGACCAGTCAGACCCTCCACTTTCTCAATGTGGCGAACAAAGATCAGAGAGTTTAAGTCTTTTTTTTAGAGACGTAAATCTTGATGTTATATACAGCACTGATTATAATCGAACTAGAAAAACCGCTCTTCCAACAGCCCTGTCTAAGGGATTGATTATTAAAAAATATAATTCCCAAGACCTCAAGGGGTTCTCAAAATCACTAATAAAGAGTAAACAGGATGTACTCGTTGTTGGGCACAGCAACACAACAGCAGTCTTAGCAGGACTTTTGGCTGATGAGGAGTTGGGGGCATTTGATTTAGATATTTATGATCGAATTTATCAAGTAGTGATTTCTAAAAACACAAGCCAGATTAATTTATTACATTCTACTTTTGTGTGCACTGAATAAGCTTTTTTTAAAACATATTTATTTTTTCACAGCTTAGAGTCTAAGACCAAATAAATTAAAATGGTATCTAATTCAGCGCAAACAATTGTATATTTAAACACAAATAATTCTTTTAAAATGATTAAAAAAATATCGTTATCACTGCTTTTTTTAATTCTTTTTTTTAATTCTTGTTATTCTCAAGTAACAATTGATAATTACTCCATCAATGGTCTTGGACAGGTCCAACTGTCAATTCAGGCAGAAGAAGGTAAATACTATATCCTACATGCACAGCATAATTCTACGTTTAACTGGGCGACTTCAATGACAATAGGGATCAATGGAACGATGGTCATTTCTGAACCAGCAGCAGCATATCCCCAAGAACAATACACTATAACAGAACATGATTCAGCCTCCCCTGATGATTACGATGGAGATGGGATAGATGACGTTACAGAATTTAATAACATGCCTACTGATTCACCTTTCAATTTTGCCCCTGCCATTGACCTTATTGATGGTTCTACATCAATTCCGGACGCTGAAACCTTTATGACATTGGCTACGGTTAATAATGTTGGATGGGCTCCATTCCTTGATGATCAACTGTATGTTAAGTTTGGAATTCTTGACAGGGACACACCGGAACCAAAGGTCTATTTTATTAATAGTAACACATATACTATACACGCAAGTTTTTGGAATGGAATTGACGCTTCTGTTACTGGAGACGATAGCTCTGGAGAGATTGTTTTCAACCCTAGTGTTATACTCCCAAGCGGAGTGATAGGAACTTATTCTTTCAACTTCTCTTTTGGGGATGCTTATAATTTTGAAGCTACTCAAAAAGCATATGAACTTCTGGTTGCCAGTATGCCTTTTTTGCAGAACAACATGAACCACTTTATTGGACAAAACGATGAAAATGATCATACCGATAATTATGCTGCAGAATTTGAAGGTTCTAGAATTGATGTGGTTTTAGAGTCTGACGTTTTTGCAGAAATTAATTATATACCTTTTCATGAAGCAGAAGGCTATGGTTTTTTTAAGCACATGCAAGACCTCAACGAAACTCCGGGAAGTAGAGATATTGTTTTATATGACGCATTACCGAACTCACTTCCAAGAGTGGGAGGGATAATAACATCTGTTATACAAACTCCTTTATCTCATGTTAACTTAAGAGCTATTCAAGACAATGTGCCAAATGCATATATTGCAAACCCTTTAGATAATGATGCAATAGCAAATTTGCTTGGGGGATATGTTTATTATAAAGTAGAAAATGAGCAGTTTGAAATTAGAGAGGCTACTCTAACTGAGGTCAATGATTGGTACGAAGACCTTAGGCCAACGGAACCACAAATCCCTGTACGAGATTTAAGCGTCACAGAAATTATGCCACTGGATGCAATTAATTTTGACATGTCTACATCGTTTGGCGCAAAGTGTTCTAATGTAGCTACCATGAGGACATTTGGTCTTCCAAGTGGAACAATCCCCGATGGTTTTGGGATTCCATTTTATTACTATGATGAATTCATGCAGTTCAATGATTTTTATCAAGAGGCGCAAGTCATGATTGATAACCCTACGTTCCAGAACGACATAAATTTTAGAATTGAACGTCTTAAAGATTTTAGAAGGGACATCAAAGACGCTCCAATGCCGCAATGGATGCTGGATGATCTTCAAGCTATGCATGATGATTTTCCAGAAGGGACTGCCGTTAGATGCCGATCAAGCACGAACAATGAAGACTTACCCGGCTTTAGTGGAGCGGGCCTATACACATCTAAAACTCAATACTTAGACGAAGGCCACATCTCAAAATCCATTAAGCAGGTTTATGCCAGCATGTGGAATTTTAGAGCTTATGAAGAAAGAGATTTTTATCGTGTAGATCATTTTATGGCAGCAATGGGGTTATTGTGTCACCCGAATTTTCAAGAAGAACAATCAAATGGAGTTGGAATTAGTATTGACCCTATTTACGATACAGAGGACACATTTTATTTAAATACTCAAGTAGGGGAGTCATTAATCACTAACCCGGACCCTAACTCTGTCCCTGAAGAGATTTTATTATATGAAGATCCCTTACAGGGTGGTGGCTATCTTGTTTTAAGATTATCCAACTTAGTGAATCCAGGTGAGCTGGTAATGGATCAGGCGTATCTTGATCAAATGAGAGAATTCCTAACAACCATTCATGACGAATTTGCAATACTATATGATGTAGTAGGCGCTGAGGGATTTGGAGTAGACATCGAATATAAAGTTACAGCTGAAGATCAATTGATAATTAAACAAGCAAGGCCTTGGGTATCATTTTGGGCAAATGTTAATGCCGACAACGATTTGGGAGTGACCGCAATAGTAGCCCCTCAGTCTTCTTCAAGCCTAGGAGATAATGAAATTGTAACAGCTACGATTGCGAATCAAGGATTAAACGACATGAGCATTATTGAAATCGAACTTTTCATTGACGATCAATATATTGAATCGTTCACTACTCCTCAGACAATACAACCATTTGGGGAAGTTAATTTGCAATTTCCAACGCCTCAAAATTTTTCAGTTGATGGAGATTATAATATTACAGTAAAAGTTAACCATCCTTATGATGAATACGAAAACAATGATACTTTAAATGTTGTTTTAAGTAAGATTCAGGAATTAGATGGAACGATTTCAGTTGAAGAATTGGAAGTGGTTTGTGATGATATTGTTGAAGTTACGGCTATTGTTACTAATTATGGTGAGACAACTATAAATGAAGTATCCATTGAAGTTGTAGTTAACGATCAGGTAGTTGAGATAATTACTACTTCAGTCGATATACCTACTCAAAATCAAGAGTTTGTGGCACTTTCAATAAGTGAAAACCTACAAGAAAACAATACGATTGTTTTAAACTTAGTTGAGGTAAATGGTCAAGAAGATGATAATTTTGAGAACAATTCTAATTCGTTTACTACAAGTTTAGACTCAGACTATGACATCATCACGCTGACTATTAATGCAGATAATTATCCTGAAGAGACATCTTGGAAACTTTTAAACGAAGCAAATGAAATTATAGCGACAGGCTCACTAGACGATGACACTGAGGTCTATAGTGAAGAAATTTGTGTTAATTACACGTCATGCTTTACTTTGTATGTTTACGATTCTTATGGAGATGGAATCTGTTGTGGCTTCGGAGAAGGGAATTTTCAGGTTGTCGATTCATTAGGGAATACTATTCTTATAAACGATGGAGAATTTGATAATTTTACACAAGAAGTATTTTGTCTTGATGAGTCTGGTTGTGAAATTACAGCTGACATAAGCGTATTACACGCAAGCTCAACACTTGAAAACAATGGGACAATTACAATTAATACAACATCTGGACTGAGTCCATTTCAGTATAGTATTGACGGCGGTCAAACATTTACTGACTCTAACTCATTTAATGATTTATCTCCAGGGATCTATACTGTAATTATTGAAGGCGCTGGAGGATATTGCTCCTATGAGGAATCTGTTTTAATTGACTCATGTGAATTTACCACAGTTGATATTGATGTAACACCTGCTTCATCTGTTATTTCAACAGATGGCTCAATTGTAATTAACCCAACATCTGGACTGAGCCCTTATCAGTATAGTATTGATGGCGGACAAAACTTTTTGAACTCTAACAACTTTAACAACCTTCCTGTAGGGAACTATAATATTATAGTGAAAGATGCCTCTGAGATTTGTCTTTACGAGGTAGGGGCACTTGTTCAAGTTGAAGGCTTGATCATCAATGAGATTAACTACAGGTCAAGTTCGACATTTAATGCCGATGATTGGATTGAGTTATACAATCCAAAATCAACATCTATTGATATTTCAAATTGGCAAATTAAAGATGATGATGACACACATATTTTTGTAATCCCTGAGGGGACTCAAATTGAAGGAAATGGTTATTTAGTATTTGTTAAAGATGCATCAGATTTTATAAGTGTCTTCCCTAACATTCCTTATTTAGGGGAATTAGGCTTTGGTTTGGGCGGGTCAGATGCCGTTAGATTATTCGATTCTACAGATAAACTCATCGATCAAGTGGATTATAATGTTGAAAATCCTTTTCCATCGTGTACACATACGTTAAATATGTTTGACTCATATGGAGATGGATGGCAAGGAAATGCTGTTGATGTAATTGTCGCAGGTCAAGTTATTATTTCAGAGGCTACTTTTACAGATGGATTTTCTGCAAGTTTAACATTTGACGCAACTCAGGGGGATATAATTGAATTTGTCTGGACTGATGGGGATTGGTCTTCAGAAGTTTCATGGGAAATTATTGATGGAAATGGGGATCTGCTTGCATCAGGAGAATACGGAGATACTCTTGTTGGATTGAATGTTTTTGCTCGTTGTGACACACAAATTTCTGACTGGCCAACATGTGCAGATGGAACAGGAAACACCTTGGAGTTAATCACTCCAGACTTAGACAACTCGTTGCCTGAAAGCTGGAATTGTATAAATGAAAATGGAAGTCCAAACGCAGTCAATAGCGGCGAACTTTCTATTCAAGAAATCAATTTAAACTTGATAAAAGTATATCCAAACCCTGTTAAAAACATACTTTATATTACAGGAAATTCAGCTGCCTATGACATTGAACTTTACTCATTGATTGGACAGCGTGTGTTGATTGCTTCCAATATCAATGAAATTGATGTGAGTTCATTTAACGAAGGAGTTTACTTACTAAAAATAAGCACCATGAACACAACAGCCATAAAGCGCATTATAAAGTTTTAACACAAAAATTGACACTATCTTTAGTCAAAAAAAGTGAATATGCTGTAGGATTCAACTCCTAATTGCTAAAAAAATCTAGCTAATGAAAAGACTTATCCTCGTCGTATTGTTAATAAAAAGCAGTTTACTTCTTTCACAATCCTTGTCCATAAATTCTCCAGAAAACTATTTTAAGGAACCATTTGGAGAGTTTGCTTCTGGAAATGACGAAAAGGAAATTCTAAAAATTGTTGATAGGTTTATGCTTGCCGTAAACACAAAGGATAAAGAAATATTTAATGAAATACTGTATAAAGGAATTAATAGAATTGTAACTAACATCGAAAATGATAATTCAGTAATAACTTCTGTAATTGACAATGATCAATCAATAGCAATGCGGATGAATCCAAATAACAAAGAGCAATTTAGAGAACGTTACTGGGATGCCAAAATAATAACAGATGGGAATATTGCCACTGTATGGGCGCCTTATGACTTTTACTTAAATGGGGCCTTTTCTCATTGTGGGGTTGACCTTTTTTATTTAGTAAAAGAAAACATGTCTTGGAGAATTGCACATTTTGGATATACAAGGAATAAGAACTGTAAATAGCTAAATTAAATGAAGAAGAGACGCATGTTATTTAGAATTTGTATCTAAATATTTTCCTCCAAGTCTTAAGTTCACACTTATACAACTTGATCAATGTTTCATACACAAAGTCAGAATAGTTTTTCATAAAATCATATCTTACAGTTTTCACTAGAACAGTTGTCACAAGAACAATTTTTACAATTACCTAGTAGACATTCTTTACATTTACAGCTACATTCCATTTTTTTTTGTTCAAGGTAATAAATTAAAAACTAACCTAACTGCGAAGTATAGAAACAGCTTAATTGTTATAAGAAGACAAAACTATAATTAGAGTTTTTATTGAAATCAATATTATTATGTCGTGAAAAGTTTAACTTTACCATTATGGTTCCAGAAAAAATTACATTTATTTTAGTTTTAGCTTTTTTTTCAATTGTATTCATTCAAAGTGGGGTTGACAAGGTCTTTGATTATAAAGGAAATTTAAGTTTTTTGAATGATTTACTGGGAGGTTTTTTTTCGCGGCCACTAATTACCTTTGCATTAATCTCGGTTACTATTCTGGAACTAACTTCTGGAACAATGTGTCTAATCGGAATTTTTGATGCTATTTTTAACCCCTCTTATTTTATTGGAAAACTTGGTCTGATTATTGGGTCTTTAGCATTGTTAGTTCTTTTATTCGGCCAGCGTGTTTCAAAAAATTATGACGGCGCAAAGACAATAGCTGTTTATTTTATTTTAGCAATGTTGGGGATTATATGGGCTTAACTTATTTGCTTGGTTTAGAAATAGCTAAAAGAATGAGAAGCTACCTATGTTTAGGATTATTTACTACGCTTAGAAATTGCGTAAGACAATCCTATACTTAACAAATTAGGTCTCTGATCTATTACTCCAATATTTATATCATTATTAGAGAGTATAATAGTTTCTTCTTTGGTAATACCACGATCATATCGAATATCAATGTTCAGCTTTTTAAAATTTAAGCGAATTCCCAAATGAATTCCAACGGAGCTCTTTTTTTTAGCAGCTTCTATATTAAATTCACTGATTTCTTGGTCTATATTCAAACGAAAACTTGGGCCTGCAAAGGCACTCAGATATGAGGTTAATGGAAGCCCTACTGAAACAGGAAGTTCCAGCCGTTTCTTCCCAACACTTATATTGTCATAGTTCGTGTTATAGTTGGTGTATTGAAGTTCAGGACGAAAGTAAAACATGAAAATCTTCATTTTCGCATAAAGTCCAATGGAGAAACCGCTCGCATTCTCCTTGGCGCTATCTCCCGAACTAACTTCACTCAACACATTTGAAATATCTCCTGAAGAATTAAAAAGTGCTGCCGCCTTTACGCCGTAAGTCAAACCTTTACTGAAATCATCTTTATTTTGCCCATAGACACTTAATGATATGGTCATAAAAATAAGCATCGCAAGAAATGAGGACTTCATAATAACATATTTTTCTAAATTAATGGTACAAATATAATAAAAACACTCATCTATTAATGTAAGTTTAACCTACTTAAGAGGTTTGGAAATAGCTGAATTGAAAAGAAGAGGATATGCCTATGGTTTAGTTACAGTCTGAGCTTAATCTCCAAAGTTTGTAACTATTTTCATTTAGCATTATACCACCATCACATTCAAATGAAACTGCCCGTGAGATTTCATCCCATATTAAAGTGTTTCCATCAAATGTGTACGTATCAATACCTGGAATTCTATCAGTAGCATCTAATGCATTAAAATCTGCACCAGTACTTGCATAAGATGTATACACATTACCATCTAAGAATTCAAACATTGTATTTGCAGATGTTCTGTCTTCAGGGTCTGGAGACCATAACCATTTACCTTCAACTGTGTAAGCTGGTAATGGATTATCTTCTGAATCATTACTACAAGAAGTAAACATCATAGACACAACAGCAATTATAAAAAGATTCTTCATAGTATTTTAGGGTTTTTTATTATGATGCGAATCTAATGTATTAATTTTAGTAAAGACTTAATTATTTTTATTAAAAAACGACGATGAAAAAACACGGTAGCTCAGATGAGGAAGAAAACGAGCCACTCTTGATTGAAGAAAAAGCTCTACCTAATATTGAGGAAGATAACTACGCTCTAGGAGTAACCTATACCCTGTTGGCCACATTCTTCAAAGCTTTGTACTATGTCCTCGCGAAGTTTGTCTTCCTCAGAAATCCAGAGATAACGCCGTTGTAACTGCTGTTGTATACCTCAGCGATTGTTTCAGCTGTGTTAATGATAAAACTGAATGTGAACCTGAAATACGTCATGTATGACAGTGTGCCAACAGAGAAATGGTTCTCTCTTTCGACTCGAACCGTCAACTCGCTCATCTAAGATGTCATCGGCTTATCAGCGACCAGGTACTTCAACTTAACTTTAGTAGGTATCACTCAGAATTGTGCACCCATAATTGCTGGAATCATGGCCTATTATATTCTTGGCGAGCTACTTAAGGGATACAAATTTGCGCAATTGGTTATGGCATCTGTCTCTGATACACATCTCCGAGCCCACGAGACTCCTG
>OJGM01000030.1_pt1 | contig 24036 bp, 19 predicted proteins | sample 1594611 | NCBI WGS metagenome assembly OJGM01 (sample SAMN05416713, study PRJEB24817) | seawater metagenome | isolation source: Sea water | place: Canada:Atlantic | collected 2013-07 | reverse complement strand
AGCGTCAGATGTGTATAAGAGACAGCGCACTCAAGAGCGCAGCGACTACACCGGCGAGCTGATCGAGGTTCGTTTTGTCGATGCGGTCGCGGATGTTATGGATCGGAATATGTCCGCGGATGACCGCATTCTTGTCCTCGGCGAAGACATCCACCGTCTCAAAGGGGGAACAAACGGTGCGACCAAAGGCTTGGCAGAGAAGTTCCCCGACCGAATTCTGGGCACTCCCATCTCCGAGAACGCCTTCACGGGTCTTGGCGGTGGCCTAGCGCTGGATGGCCGTTACCGCCCAGTGGTCGAGTTTATGTATCCAGACTTTATGTGGGTCGCAGCGGACCAGGTATTCAACCAGATTGGGAAGGCCCGTCACATGTTCGGCGGCGAATCAGCCGTGCCGCTGGTGCTCCGGACGAAAGTGGCGATGGGCAGCGGATACGGTTCCCAGCACCTGATGGATCCTGCGGGAATCTTTGCGACAGCACCGGGTTGGCGGATTATGGCCGCCTCGAACCCGTATGACTACGTCGGCATGATGAATGCGGCGCTGGCCTGCGATGATCCGGTGCTGATGATCGAGCACGTCGATTTGTATATGACCAAAGGCGAGATCCCTGCCGAGGGGTTGGACTACCAGATTCCCTACGGCAAAGCCTCACTTGTGCGTGAAGGCTCCGAAATGACCGTGCTCACCTACATGTCGATGGTGAATCACACCCGCGAAGCGTTGGAGTCCACAGGAATTGACGCGGATCTTGTCGACCTACGATTTCTCGATCGAGCAAGCCTTGATTGGGACACCGTGGGCGAAAGTATCCGGAAAACAAACAACGTACTCATCGTCGAGCAGGGCGCGGTGGGCACCTCCTATGGCGGATGGTTGGCGGATGAAATTCAGCGTCGATTCTTTGATTACCTCGACCAACCCGTCCAGCGGGTCACCGGGTCCGAAGCGTCCCCGAGTATCTCCAAAGTCTTAGAGCGCGCCGCAATCGCGCAGACCGCAGAAGTCGAAGCGGGTCTGCGTCGTGTGATTGCTGCGAAAGGGGCTCGCTGATGGCTAGTGTCGTGAGAATGCCGGAAGTTCTCGCGGGCGCAACAGAGGCTGTGTTGTCCACCTGGTCTGTTGCCGAGGGCGCCGAAGTCGCGGTCGGTGACGTCCTTGCCGAGATTGAAACGGAAAAAGCCACTGTCGAATACCAGGCAGAGGAAGCGGGGACTCTCGCTCGTTTTCTTATTAAGCCTGGCGATTCAGCAGATGTGGGCACCCCGATTGCTATTTTCACCTCCCCTGGCGACGGTGACCCAGAAATTGATCAAGCACTTGCTGACGCCGGAGTGAACAGCGCTCCTGCGGTAGAAGTAGCCCCAGCCCCAGTCGCGGAGATTCTTGCTCCGACCACGACTGGGCCCTCCCGGGCTCCCGTTGTTGGCGAACAGCCGGCCTCGACCCCTTCAGTCAGCCGGCTGTTCGCCAGCCCCTTGGTCAGGCGCTTGGCTCGCGAAGCTGGAATTGATCTCACCACCATTCAGGGCACCGGTCCTGGTGGTCGCATTGTTCGTAAGGATTTCGAGGCCCACCACGCAAGCTCTGCCATGGCACCCGCTGCGCCGCAAAACCCTTCAGGGTATGTGGAAGTCCCCCACACCGGGATGCGCAAAGCGATTGCTCGACGCTTGAGCGAGTCAAAATCGACCGTTCCGCATTTTTACCTCAGTGCTGACTGTCGGGTAGACCGGCTCGTGCAGGTGCGCTCCGAGGTGAATGCCGCTAAAGGCGTGAAGTATTCCCTGAATGATTGGGTTGTGAAAGCAGTTGCGATGGCGCTCATGGAAGTTCCCGACGCCAACGTAATCTGGGGAGACACAGCGATGCGCCGCTTCGATTCCGCCGACATCTCAGTGGCTGTCGCTACTGAGGGTGGGTTGTTCACTCCGGTCATTCGCGGCGTCGAAACCCTGTCACTGGAGGAGGTGAATACGGCGATTGCTGAGGCAGCCGGTCGCGCTCGTTCGGGCACGATCAAGCAGGAAGAGATTGAGGGCGGCAGTTTCGCCGTGACCAACCTTGGAATGTATGGAACGACAGAGTTTGCCGCGATAATCAACCCACCACAGTGGGGGATTCTTGCGGTGGGGGCTGCCACTCAGCGACCTGTTGTGGAAAATGGCTCCTTGGCGGTGGGTTCGGTGATGACGGTGACGTTGTCAGCAGACCATCGGGCTGTGGATGGCGCGCTAGCAGCACAGTGGCTGGCGGCTTTCCAACGTCACATCGAGAACCCGGTAGGGCTCCTGTTGTAGGAATCTCCGCGGTGTGGTCTCTGAGACAACACCGCGGAGTAAAAGTGTAATGTAGGAGTTGACATTCACGAACGAGGACGTTTGTTGTTAGCCGTCCCCGGTGTAGAAGTCAGCACATCGAATCGAAGGGACTGGCAAGGACATGGATACACAGCGTTTAGCAGGCAGAAAAGCTCTCATCACCGGTGGAGCCCAAGGAATGGGTGCCGCCATTGCCGTGCACTGGGCCGCCCAGGGTGCAGCGGTGTGCGTAGCGGATCTAAATGAAGATGGCATTGCCCAGGTGGCAGCTGACATTCGGGCCGCGGGTGGACAAGCTACTCACTTCAAGCTGGATGTGACCAGCGAAGAACAGGCGATTGCCGCCGTCGCACATGTCGTTAAGGAATTTGGCGAAATAAACCTGTTGCTGAACAATGCAGGGGTAAACAAGCCGACGATCTTCCCTGACACCCCCAAGGAAAACTACGACTTCATCATGGGCGTGAACGCCTGGGGTGCCTTCAACGTGATGAAGCAGGTATCCAAGCAAATGATTGCCCAGGGCCTCAGCGCTGAATACCCGGGCAAGATCATCAATGTAGGCTCAATTCTTTCGCGCGAAGCGTTCCTCGACGTGATTCCCTACTCGATGTCCAAGCACGCCGTGCTGGGTCTCATTAAAGGTGGCGCCAAGGCCCTGGTGGGAAACAACATCACCGTTAACGGATATGGCCCTGGAGTTGTTCGCACCGAGCTGTGGGAGCAACTGGACAAGGACCTGGTGGAAATCGGGATGTTTGAGAAGCAGGGCCAGTCGATGGACTCTCTTGCGGCCAACATGATTCTGATGAAGCGCTACTCCTACCCCGAAGACGTGGTTGGCACCGCGTCGTTCCTAGCGAGTGCAGAAAGTGATTACATGACAGGACAGCTGCTCATGATTGATGGCGGAATGGTCTTGCACTAGAACGCACCACGAGAACGGCGAGGCTGGATTTTTGCGCCCCGCCGTTCTCGTTAACTTGGGGCAAAGCTGACGAAAAGCACTGCCCATTCCGACGTGGGGAAAGACTAGGAATCACAGACCGAGTATCTGGTGGGCAGCATCTCAGGATTTTTTCTTCTAAGAGCTGGGTGGTTCCTTTCGTCCTCTTCGTGCTCCTGGGGTATCTGGGATTGACCGTTTCTACACTGGCCGAGTGGGTCTGGGGATTCTGAAGCTTCTCACTTCAGGTGGCGGTTTTATTTGGTGGATTATTGATGCCATTCTTTTCGGAACCCAGAGCGGTCGGGATCGCCAAGGTCGAAGAATTGCTTAAGCCCTGGGGGTAACACGGTTTTTCACCAACGCCAGGCTATATCCTGGCAAGATATGGCGTCCCCCACTGATCCGATAGACCGCATCCTCGCGACGGATTCCTCCGAGCCTGCTCCCCTCAGCGTATTCAGTGGTCCCGCCCAAGTCCTCGCTAGTCCCTTGGCCTCGCCGACCAGGGGGGACCTGGACCGTGAAGAGCGTCAAGGCCTTCGCCGAGTTGTCGGGCTTTCCACGGAACTCGAAGACGTCACCGAGGTTGAATACCGCGAGCTTCGACTCGAAAAGGTGGTGTTGATCGGTGTGTATGACCGAAGCAGCGCTCGGGAGGCAGAGAATTCGTTGAAAGAACTTGCCGCGCTGTGTGAGACTGCTGGAGCGCAAGTGCTCGATGGGGTCATTCAGCGCCTGCCCCACCCCGATGCCTCCACATATCTTGGCAAAGGCAAAGCACAAGAGGTCAAAGACATCGTCTGGGAGTTGGGCGCTGACACGGTGGTCGCAGACTCCGAACTAGCACCCTCTCAACGGCGCGCTCTGGAGGATGTGCTGAAGGTTAAGGTCATTGACCGCACAGCAGTGATCCTCGATATTTTCTCTCAACACGCCAAAACTCGAGAGGGTAAAGCCCAAGTGGAGCTAGCCCAGTTGCAGTACCTACTCCCTCGGCTTCGAGGGTGGGGTGAATCTATGAGCCGTCAGGCTGGAGGCCAGGTCGGTGGCGCTGGTGCCGGGATGGGTAGCCGCGGACCAGGTGAAACAAAGATTGAGCTTGATCGACGACGAATCAACACCCGAATGGCTAAATTGCGCTCGCACATCAAAGGGTTTGGGCCCTCTCGCGAGACAAAACGTGCTAATCGGCGCCGGACTGGCATTCCCAACGTGGCGATCACCGGCTACACCAATGCGGGAAAGTCATCCCTTCTCAACCGGATGACCAATGCCGGAGTCCTGGTCGAAGACGCATTGTTCGCCACCCTTGACGCGACAGTCAGAAAGAGCGCGACTCCCTCAGGTCGCGCGATGACTCTGACAGACACGGTGGGTTTCGTGCGAAACCTTCCCCACGAGCTCGTGGAGGCGTTCCGGTCAACCTTGGAAGAGGTCGGTAGTGCTGATGTAATTGTTCACGTGGTGGATGCCAGCCACCCTGATCCGGGTGCACAGCTCGCCACCGTGCGGGCAGTTATCTCTGAGGTCGGCGCGAGTGACATCCCTGAGATTGTGGTCTTTAACAAGGTAGACATCGTGGATTCGGGGATGGTTCTGCAACTCCGAGGTGTGGAATCAGACGCCCTGTTCGTCTCCGCGTATACCGGCGAGGGAATTCAGGCCCTTCTGGCGCGGATAGATGATGTGTTACCCAAGCCCTCCACCAAACTGAGCGTTACGATTCCCTTTGATAGGGGGGAATTGGTGGCCAGGCTCCACAACGAAGCAATTATCGAGTCAACGCACTACGACGAAACGGGTACTTCGCTTGACGTGGTGGTGGATGACCAGCTCGCCGCCACCCTGGAAGAGTTTGTCGTTCGCTCTTAGATCTGCTCCCCGGCGAGAAGTGCGCTACCAATAATTCCCGCGTTGTTGAGGAACCTGGCCGGAAGAAGCGGGGTGCGGGCGTCCACCAGGGGGAAAAAGTCTTGGTGACTCGCCGAGATTCCGCCGCCTATGACGAACAGCTCGGGGGAAAACAGATCTTCCACATGGCGATAGAACTTAGTGAGTCTCTGTGACCACGCTTCGAAGTTCAGATTTTCTCGTTCCTTAGCCGAGTTGCTGGCGCTTCGCTCTGCCCACTGTCCATCCATCTCCAGAAGCCCAAGCTCGGAGTTGGGAACCAGCACACCATCCATCAGGAAGGCGCTGCCGATTCCTGTGCCCAGTGTCGTCAGGATGACAAGCCCTGCGACACCGTTAGCTGCGCCCAATCGGGCTTCGGCAACGCCTGCTGCGTCCGCATCGTTGACCATCTGAATCGGCTGGCCAAGGGCCTTCGTGAGTTCCTCGTTGGCAGGAAAATCAATCCAGTCGTTGGAGACGTTGCTGGCCGAGCGAGTCCGCCCGTGGGTCACGACAGCGGGAAAGCACACCCCGATGGATTCGCCACCGGTAGGGGTGAGGCGGTTCACGATGGTCTCGACCACGTTGAACACATCGGCGGGGTGGGCACCTGCGGGTGTGGGGATCTTGATGCGATCAGAGAGCAGGGCACCAGTGGCTAGATCAACCCTGGCGCCTTTGATTCCGGTGCCACCGATATCAATTCCGATCGCTTGTTTCATGGCAGAGTCAAGATTTCTGCTCCGGTTTCGGTCACCACGAGAGTGTGTTCAAACTGGGCGGAAAGTAACTTGTCCTTCGTGGTGACTGTCCAGCCGTCCTGCCAGATATCCCAGGCAATGGTGCCGAGGGTGAGCATGGGTTCAATCGTGAACACCATTCCAGGCTCCATGCGCTGGTCATACAGGGGAGCTGCGTCGTAGTGGGGGATGATCAGGCCGGAATGAAAAGAAGACCCCACACCGTGTCCGGTGAAGTCGCGGACCACTCCGTATCCAAAGCGCGAGGCGTAGGCCTCGATAGCGCGCCCAATCACGTTAATCTGACGCCCCGGAGCAACCGCCTTAATCGCGCGTCGAAGCGATTCTTCGGTTCGCTCCACCAGCAGGGTTGCTTCCTCGCTGGCTGTGCCAGCGATAAAAGTCTTGTTTAGGTCCCCGTGGAAGCCATCGATATAGGCAGTGATGTCGATATTCACGATGTCGCCTTCTTCCACCACCGTGTCATCAGGGATGCCGTGGCAAATGACTTCATTCAGCGAGGTGCAACACGATTTCGGGTATCCGCGGTAACCCAGGGTTGACGGGTATGCACCGTGGCTGGTGACATAGTCGTGAGCGATTGCGTCCAGTTCATCGGTGGTCACACCGGGGACAACGGCGGCACCGGCGGCCTCGATAGCTCCGGCGGCAATTTTGCCCGCCCGGCGGATGGCTTCAATCTCCTCTGGAGAGTAGACATCATCGCCCTGGTGGTCGCGGGGCGATTTCCTCCCCACGTATTCCGGTGCCACGATGGAGCCATCCAGTGGCCGCTGGGGTGAGAGAGTGCCGGGGATAAGAATTCCTGAAGAGTTTTTTGGCACAGTTAAGTCTAAACGGGAGGCGAGTCATGGCAGACACAGCGAAGTGGTGGTACAACCACAAAACGGGCGAGGTTGAGCAAGGGCCGCAGTCGCTGGGGATGGAGCGTGATGGCCCCTTCGATTCCGCAGACGAGGCCGCCAGAGCGCCAGAGATTGCCCGCGAACGCGCCAGAGCGTGGGAAGCTGAAGACGCCGGGGGAGAGGCTTAGCTCTCTTCGAAACCGTGTTCTGGCCCAGGGAACACACCTTCGGAGATGTCCTCGCGCCACTCACTCACTGCGTCGTAAAGCACCGTGCGCAGCGACGCGTATTGCTTGACAAACCGCGGGACACGCTCGGTGTTGAGTCCGGCGAGATCTGACCACACCAAAATTTGGCCATCTGTGCCAGGCCCGGCGCCGATCCCGATGGTGGGAATTGTCAACGCCTCACTCACCTGGCGGGCGATCGTACTCGGCACCATTTCGATAACAACAGCAAAAGCCCCTGCATCTTGGACGGCCACAGCATCCTTCATGAGGGCTTCTGCGCCTGAGCCTCGGCCCTGCACAACGTGGCCGCCGAGGCCATGCTCGCTTTGGGGTGTGAAACCCACGTGACCCATGACCGGGATTCCTGCTTCGACAATCCGTGCGATGTGTTCCTGAGAGCGGACACCACCTTCAAGTTTCACGGCGTGAACACCCGCCTCTTTCATGAATCTAATCGCACTGTGGAGGGCTTCATCCGGGCTTGCTTCATAGGAGCCAAAAGGTAAGTCAGCGACTACCAGCGCGCGGGTTGTGGCCTTGGCAACGCCTCGAGCCAGGGGGATGAGTTCATCCACTGTCACGGGCACGGTGGTGTCGTAACCGAACACGACGTTGGCGGCAGAATCGCCGACCAGGAGAAAATCAACCCCTGCCTCGTCGAAAACACCCGCGGTGAGAAAGTCATAGCTGGTGAGCCCAGAAATCTTGATGCCCTGCTCTTTCGCCTGAGCAAAATGGCGAACACGGACTTTCTTGGGCGAGGTGGACATGAGGCGAGCTTACTCGGGGCTCTCAAAACTTGTCAGCTTGTTGGTGACAGGAAGCCGGCGGTCTCGGCCAAAGGAGACGCTGGAGATGCGGGTACCGATGGCGCCTTGACGGCGCTTCCATTCCGCCCGCGAGACAAGGCTGACGATGTCGTCAACGAGGGAAGGCTCGAAGCCTTGCTGAATAATCTGGGGCGCATCGAGGCCCTGGACGACCAGCAATTCGAGAATTTCATCGAGAATTTCGTAGTCCGGGAGACTGTCTTGGTCCTTCTGGTCGGGACGAAGCTCTGCGCTGGGTGGTTTATCGATCGAATTGGTGGGAATAGGTCCAATGAGGCCCAGCGTCAGAGCCTGGTTGTTGCGCCAGCGGGCGAGTTCCCACACCAGGGTCTTAGGCACGTCCTTGATGGGGGCAAAGCCCCCTACGGAGTCGCCATAGATGGTGGAATACCCCACGGAAAGCTCAGATTTGTTTCCGGTGGTGAGGACGAGGTGTCCTTCCCCATTGGAAAGAGCCATCAGGAGCACACCTCGAGCCCGAGCCTGAACATTTTCTGCTGCCAGTCCGGTCAGTCCTAACTGTGTGTCGAAGGGTTCGACAAGGCCTTTGATGCTCTTCACCCGGTAGGAGATTCCCAGGTTTGTTGCCAGTTGCGCAGCGTCATCGAGGGAGTGCTGGCTGGAGTGAATACTCGGCATTCCCACCCCAAAAACACGATCTGGCCCAAGTGCGTCGACGGAAATAGCCGCACATACGGCTGAGTCGATACCCCCCGAAAGCCCCAAGATAACGCTCGCAAAACCGTTCTTGTCGACGTAATCGCGAACCCCGGTTACCAGGGCTGCCCAGAGAATGTGGAGGTCGTCCTCTACTCGAGCGGGCGCGACAGCGAGGGGCTGCTCACCCGCTTGGCGGATGTCAGGGACTTCGTGGAGGACGGTGTGGGGCGGGAGAGAAGATGTCGTGTCCGAGGCGGGGAGGGAGAGGTCTGCAATGACCAGGTCTTCGCTAAACCAGGCGCCTGAGTGTGTTCTCGTGCCCTGGGGGGTGACGATCATGCTGTCGCCGTCAAACACCAGGTCGTCTTGACCACCGACAATATTTACGTAGGCGATGTGGGTGTCCATGGATTGAGCCCGCCTAGCGACCAGTGGTTGGCGGACATCAGCCTTATCTCTCTCAAAAGGCGAAGCATTGGGCACGATCAAGAGACCGAGCGGGCAGGGCGTGAGTGTTGCTACAGGCCCATCCTCGCGCCACAGGTCCTCGCAGATAATGAGTCCGGCATCGATCCCTCCGAGGCGAAGAATTAGGCTCTCCGTGCCGGGAACAAAGGTGCGAAATTCATCAAACACGGCGTAGGTGGGCAAATGGTGTTTGGCATAGGTGGCTTGGACGTGTCCGCCAGCAAGAACGCTGGCGCAATTCGTTGCTCGAGCCGGAGAGTGGAGCGTGGTTGCTGCACTTGACACCTTGTGCGGGCCTGAAGGATGACCCACCACGACCGCCATGTCGCCCATCCCTTCGGCCTCGAGGGCCTCGGCGAGGCTTTTCAGAGAGGACTCGGAAATTTCGAGGAAATTATCCCGCAGGGCGAGGTCTTCGATGGGATACCCCGTCAAGGAAAGCTCTCCCGACACCATCAGCTGCGCGCCCTGGTCGTATGCTGCGCGCGCCAAGTTGAGAAGATCCCTAGCGTTCTTGCCGCGATCGCCCACGGTGGGGTTGGTTTGGGCAAGAGCCAAGCGAAAACGGGGCATACCCAGTAGCCTAATGGCAGAGCTTTTCGCGCCGGCGTGCGCCTAATCCGGGGGATGTTATGGATAAACAACGCGACTTTGTTTTGCGCACCATTGAAGAGCGCGGTGTGAAATTTATCCGCCTGTGGTTTACCGATGTCGTCGGCACCTTGAAGATGGTCGCGGTTGCACCTGCCGAAATCGAAGGCGCCTTTGCCGAAGGTCTCGGAATTGATGGATCCTCGATTGAGGGTTTTACCCGGGCGTTTGAGGCTGATGTTTTGGCCCATCCCGACCCCACGACGTTTCAGATTCTGCCCTGGCGGGGCGAGGTAGATCCCACTGCCCGGATGTTCTGTGACATCACCACTCCGGATGGTCAGCCGGCGGCCGTTGACCCACGCCACGTACTCAAGCGCCAGCTCGAAAAAGCAGCGGACTTGGGTTTCACTTTCTACACCCACCCTGAAATCGAGTTTTACCTGCTGAAATCAAGCTCCTATGGCCCCCAGGGACCAGAACCCGTGGATTCGGCGGGCTATTTCGACAACGTGCCCGGTGGTAGCGCCCACGACTTCCGTCGTCGGGCCGTGCGTATGTTGGAGGACCTTGGGATTTCTGTGGAATTCAGCCACCACGAGGCGGGTCCTGGGCAAAACGAGATTGACCTGCGCTACGCAGATGCGCTCACCACCGCAGACAACATCATGACTTTCCGCACCGTGGTGAAAGAGGTGGCTATCGAGCAGGGCGTGTACGCGACGTTTATGCCCAAACCGATGGCGAACCACCCAGGTTCAGGAATGCACACCCACTTGTCGCTGTTTGAGGGTGACACCAATGCCTTTTTTGACGCCGGAGGAAAGTACCAACTTTCCGCCATCGGGCGGTCCTTCGTTGCCGGAATTTTGAAGCACGCGCCTGAATTTACGGCTATTACTAACCAGTTTGTGAACTCGTATAAGCGTCTGTGGGGCGGGCACGAAGCACCCAGCTACGTCACCTGGGGCCACAACAACCGCTCGGCGCTGGTGCGGGTGCCGTTGTATAAGCCGAGCAAAGGCCAAAGCGCTCGTGTGGAATACCGCGGAATCGATTCCGCGGCAAACCCGTATCTCGCTTACTCTGTGTTGTTGGCGGCCGGGTTGAAGGGAATTCAGGACAACTACGAGCTACCCGCGGAAGCAGAAGACACGGTGTGGGAGCTGAGCGAAGGCGAACGCGTTGCACTGGGATATGAGCGCCTCCCCGCGAGCCTTGATCAGGCATTGACTCTGATGGAAAACAGCGAATTGGTGGCAGAGACGTTGGGCGAGAGGGTGTTTAATTATGTCCTGCTCAATAAGAAGCGCGAGTGGGAAGCCTATCGAGCGCAGGTCACCCCTTATGAGCTCGCCAGCAACCTCGAACTCCTCTAATGACGTGCGGGGATGACTAGAACACCCTCCACCCTCACGGCACTGGTTAGAGCTGGCTTCAGCCAGCTCAGCGTGGCTCAGTCTGGGCTTGCCGAGGGCGGCTGGGAGCCGGACGTGTTTGCCCCCTCGGCACACCCCGATGCCTCGCTCGCAGCGGTTCTCTCGCTGCGCTTTGCCCACCCGGTGGAGTGGGCAAAAATCCAGCGCTCTGCCACAGCGACGAAGCGGCTGGTTCTCCTCACCGGAGTCAGCACCGGGTTGACCGATTTCTTGCTCCGCAGACCTGAGCAATGGAGCCTCTTGTCGAAGGACCTGCGGACGCTTCCCCAGGCAGCGGGGTGGACCGACACTTTTAGGGATGCCACCTCGGGCTGTGACACCGCGGCCGCAGTCGAGGCTCTCCGCGTTGCTTATCGCCGAGGTCTCTGCCAGGTGGCACTGTTTGATGCTCAGTCATCCCAGCCGCTCCAGGTGTTGCCCCTGGTTGCAGCCTGTCTCGCGGACATGGCGGGAGCGGCCTTGGAAGTCGCCTTGGAGATTGCCAGACGCGATCACGGACTCGAGGCCAGTGCGGTTCCGCTGACCATTATGGGTATGGGCAAAGCCGGGGCGAGGGAGCTCAACTACCTCAGCGACGTGGACGTCATTTATGTCACTGACACTCCTGCGGGCGCAGACGCGGAGAAAGTCCTCCAGGGTGCGACGATCCTCGCAAGAGACACCGCGCGGCACCTGATGGAATTTGGCAAGGAACCAGGCCTCTGGGAGGTAGATGCGAACCTGCGCCCCGAAGGCAAAGATGGCGCCCTGGTCAGAACCCTGGACTCCCACCTGGCCTATTACGGCCGGTGGGCCAGTGACTGGGAATTTCAGGCCCTCCTCAAAGCCAGGCCTCTTGCTGGCGATCCCGACATTGGTGCCCGCTACCTGCAAGCGATGCGGCCACTCGTATTTTCAGCTTCCACCAGACCTGGCTTTGTGGAACAGGTCCAGCGCATGCGTGAGCGCGTCACCAACAACATCCCTCCCGACCAGCTCCAGCATCAGTTGAAGCTGGGGCCTGGCGGACTGAGGGACATCGAGTTCACCATTCAGTTGCTGCAACTGGTCCACGGTGCAGCTGATGAGTCGATTCGACAGCGGGATTCGTTGGGCGCCCTCCACGCTCTTTCGGAGGCTGGGTATGTCGGTCGCAGCGAAGCGGCCGAATTTGATCACGCCTATCGGACGCTCCGGTTGCTTGAGCATCGCATTCAACTTGGCGCCATGGTCCGCTCCCACGTCATGCCCCAGGATGCCGATGAGTTGCGTATCCTGGCCAGGCGCACCCGCCTGGCAGAAAACGCCGAAGCTCTGCTGGAAATCTGGCGAACCACCCAACGCCAGGTTCGTTCCCTTCACGAAAAACTCTTTTACCGCCCGTTGCTCTCGGCCGTTGCGAGTTTGGACGAGCCAGGTGGCTCACTTTCTAGTGACCAAGCAGCCTTGCGTCTTCAAGCCTCAGGTTTCGCCAACCCCCAGGGGGCCCTGAATCATCTCTCTGCCCTCACCAGTGGGGTGTCTCGCAGGGCTGCAATCCAGCGAACTCTGTTGCCGGTGATATTGCAGTGGCTCTCAGAGGGAACCGATCCCGACGGGGGACTACTGGCCTTTCGCCACCTCAGCGACGACCTGGGTGAGGCGTACTGGTTCTTGCGGATGTTGCGAGATTCCTCCGCTGCGGCCCAGCGGCTGACACAGGTTCTCTCCACAAGCGGTTACGTTCAAAAGCTTTTTGCCAGGGTGCCCGAGGGCGCTGAATGGCTCGACGATGATGCCGACTTGGTGCCACGAACACGAGACTCGCTGGCCGAAGAAATAGAGGCAACTCTGGGTCGCCACGGTGACGATGAAGAGCTCGCAGCGAAAGCCCTCCGGGCCCTCCGCCGAAAAGAGCTCCTTCGGCTGGCGATGGGCAGCATGCTGGGTGTCTCGGACACCACGGCAACCGCGGGAGGTCTCTCGGATTTGGCGGCGGAGCATGTGGGGGGCCTTGTTGCGCTCGCTGTGAAAGGTGTTCCAGGAATCAGTTTTTCCGTAATCGGTATGGGTCGGTTGGGTGGGAGAGAGATCGGCTTTTCTTCTGACCTTGATGTCCTCTACGTCTTCCGCGACGAAGGTGCTGGGGATCAGGCCACCACGCTGGCAAACCAGGTAGTCAAAGACGTGAAACGCTTGGGCGAGGATGTGTTGTTTCCGCTTGAATTAGATGCGGGCTTGCGCCCGGAGGGCAAGAACGGGCCCATGGTGCGGAGCCTGGAGGCATATGAGCAGTACTACCAGCGCTGGGCACTGGGTTGGGAAGCACAAGCGCTGCTTCGGGCAGCACCGTTCGCTGGCGAAGAAACTGTGGCCCAAGAGTTTCTTGAGATGGCGATTCCTTTCCGCTATCCCTCGGGTTTCTCCCCTGAACAGGCCCGAGAAATCCGACGAATCAAGGCTCGGGTGGAATCTGAGCGACTTCCCCAGGGGGCTGATTCCTCCAGGCATCTCAAACTGGGGCGGGGATCGCTCAGCGATGTGGAATGGGCCATTCAGCTCTTGCAGCTCACACACGGTCACGACTACCCCGATATTCGAACCCCGTCAACGTTGGATGCGTTGCGAGCGCTCACCGGACATGACTTGATTTCTGCTGACGACGCACAGCAACTGGAAGAAGCATGGACCCTCGCTTCGAGTGTGCGAACCGCCCTTGCACTCTATGGAGCGAAGTCGAGTGATGTGTTGCCCGATGACCGGGCAGGGTTAGAGGGAGCTGCACGCTTGATGGGTTATGGCCCGCTGAGCGCTAGCGCGTTGGAGGAGCGGTATCTCAGGGTCACCCGGCGCTCTCGGGTGGTGTTTGAGCGCCTGTTCTACGGCTAAGAGTCGAGTGAACGAACTGGCGGGCCCCATCCCACGATAGGGCCCGCCAGAGACTTCGTTCTAGACGCTGAAATACAACTCGAACTCGAAGGGGTGTGGACGCTGCGCCATCGGCGCAATCTCGTTCTCCCGCTTCATTGCGACCCAGGTCTCTATTAGATCCGGCGTGAAAACGCCTCCCTTGGTCAAGAACTCGTGGTCTGCCTCCAACGCCGCCAACGCCGCTTCTAGCGAGGTAGGAAGTTGGGGGATCGCCTTGGCTTCCTCGGGGGGAAGCTCGTAGAGGTCTTTATCCACGGGCTCGTGTGGCTCGATCTTGTTCTGGATTCCATCCAAACCAGCCATCATCTGAGCGGCAAAGGCGAGATAGGGGTTACCGGAGGCATCGGGTGCGCGGAACTCGATGCGCTTCGCTTTCGGGTTGGTTCCGGTGATCGGAATCCGGATCGCAGCGGATCGGTTACCGGCCGAATACACCAGGTTGATGGGGGCTTCAAAGCCTGCCACCAAGCGGTGGTAGCTGTTGAGGCTGGGGTTTGTGAAAGCAAGGAGCGCTGGTGCGTGCTTCAGGATTCCACCGATATACCAGCGGGCCAGGTCGCTCAAACCGCCATATCCGGCCTCGTCATAGAACAGGGGCTTACCTTCGCTCCAGAGCGACTGGTGGGTATGCATTCCTGAACCGTTGTCACCCATGAGGGGCTTGGGCATAAACGTTGCCGTCTTGCCCCACTGCAGCGCCGTGTTCTTGACGATGTACTTGAACTTCAAGATGTCATCGGCAGACTTCACCATGGTGTCAAAGCGGTAGTTGATTTCTGCCTGACCTGCGGTGCCCACCTCGTGGTGAGAGCGCTCCACGATCAAACCGGCATCGGCAAGCTTCAAGCAGATGTCATCGCGCAAATCGGCGATGTGGTCAACCGGGCTGACGGGAAAGTAGCCGCCCTTATACGGGGTCTTGTTCGCCAGGTTTCCACCCTCTTCGTGACGCCCCGTGTTCCAGGCACCCTCGATCGAGTCGACTTCGTAGAAGCTGCGATTCTGACGGACTTCGTAGCGAACATCGTCAAAGATGTAGAACTCGGCCTCAGGAGCGAAGAAAGCGGTGTCAGCGATTCCCGTGCTGGCGAGATACTTCTCGGCCTTATGAGCAACCTGACGGGGGTCACGGCTATAGATTTCACCGTTGCGCGGGTTGTAAATGTCAAAGAGCATGATGATTGTTTTTTCATCACGGAACGCATCCATGTACGCGGTGGTGACATCAGGAATCAACTGCAAGTCTGATTCGTGAATTGCCTGAAACCCGCGGATGGACGAACCATCGAAGAGCTGACCGACGGTGAAGAATTCTTCATCGACGGAGGCGGCGGGGATGTTGAAGTGCTGCTGGACGCCTGGCAAGTCAGTGAAACGAATGTCAAGGAACTTGACATCGTTTTTCTTGATGTAGGCGAGTACTTCCGAAGAGTCTTTAAACATTCTCTTCACTCCTATATTCGTGGGATAGAGGGGCCCGAGGTTTCGGACCTGACCCCCACAGTACTGGGAGGCAATTAACCGCGCGTTCCCGCAATGTTTCGGCAGTGTTACAGCCTTTTAGACTGAGACCATGACATCACACGAGAATGACTGGCCCGGCAAACGCTTTGGGTTGCCCCAGGAGGGCCCTCGGTCCACACCGACGTACCTTCGAAGAGCCGCGGGACTAGTTGTTGATTGGGCCTTGTCGCTGGGGATTGCAGCGCTTTTCTTCAACTTCGAAGGGTTCGCGATCCTTCTGGTGTTTGTCGTTCTTTCGGCTCTCGGTGGCCTCTTCGCGGCGGGGTCGCCCGGTCACCTCGTTGCGCGCATACGTATTGCACCGATCAAAGGCGGCGCGCTCGGCGTTGTCGCACCGATTGTGAGACCGCTACTCATCACTTTGGTGCTACCCGCGGTGCTGGTGGATTCGGATATGCGAGGGCTTCACGACCGGTTAGTCGGCACCATCTTGGTGGTGCGCTAGCGGGGTTTAGGCGCGCGAACTTTTGACGGGTCCATTCCCTTGGGAATAGGCATCGTATTGCCTTTGGAGAGCGAGGTGAGACGGTGAGAAACGGCGAGGACTTCTGCCTTACGCAGCGTGTTCTTAAAGGAACGCATCTGCTTGTTCAGCTTATAAAGGGGGGTGGAGTTCGCGTCTGTCCCGACGTGAATAAAGTGCACGGGAATTTCGGGAATCGCCCGTAAGACCGAGCGTCGTTCGTCTTCGAGCATCTTTTTGATTTTCGTTTGTGAGCCCTCGGCGATCAATACAACACCTGGTTTCCCCACCGCGCGGTACACGGCCTCTTGGGTTCGGGGGTTCACTGCTACCGGGAACTCGCTGGCCTGCCACGTGCGACGCAGGGCGCTGCGCAACACGGCACCGACCGCGCCGGGTTTGCCGGAAATCTCTTTATACGCCGCTTTTTCCGCGCGCTGACCCAAAATAATCAGGGTCACCAGCACCGACAACAGCAATCCGGTAACGATGTACAGGATGAGGGTCAGGACACTGCCACCGCTGAGCAGCAGTGCCACCGTGATTCCTGCCCCCAAGGGCGCCAGGAAAGTGAGAATAAGTATAGGAACCAGGAGCTTGTCGGTCTTCCGGGTCAGGTTAAGGACCTGCCACAGCTGCTTGATGCGGCCCGGGTCTTTTTCGACCTTCTTCTTTTTGTCAGCCATGGTTTCTCTACATCCCTAGATCGGCGTCAAAGTCGCCTGTTTCAAGGCGATCTTTGACCATGGTAAGAAATCGGGCAGCGTCGGCGCCATCCACGATTCGGTGGTCATAGGACAGGGCGAAGAAGACCGTGTTGCGAATCGCAATCGAGTCATCACCGCCGTGGGTGACCACAACGGGCTTTTTCTGAACGATTCCGGTGCCGAGGATCGCGACTTGAGGCAGGAACACCACGGGGGTGTCAAAGAGCGCTCCGCGGGAACCAGTGTTGGTCAGGGTGAACGTTCCGCCGGCCAGCTCATCGGGGCTGAGATGGTTCGTTCGGGTGCGCTCTGCCAAGTCTGCGATATCGGCAGCAATGGCGGCGATGTTCTTGTCGCCGGCGTTTTTCAATACCGGAGTCAACAGTCCGCGCTCGGTATCCACCGCAATCGAGATGTTCTCGGTGGCTGGATACGTGATCGTTTCCCCCTCGACCACAGCGTTAATAATCGGGTGCACCCGGAGCGCTTCAGCGGCGGCTTTGACGAAGAAGGGCAAGAAGCTGAGCTTCTGACCGGTGGCAGCCAGGAACTGATCCTTCACCGCGGTGCGCAACTCGGCGATTTCGGTGACATCGATTTCCACAACGGTGGTGAGCTGTGCGGTTTGTTGCATCGACGCAACAGCGCGCTCCGCAATCACCTTTCGTAGGCGACTCATCGGCACATTTGTTCCACGAAGGGCCGATGGTTCGACGGTCGTGGGGGCGGCTGCCGCTGCAGGCGCCACTGCCCCGGAGGCAGCGGCGACGATGTCTTCCTTACGGATGCGACCGCCCACTCCGGTGCCGGCAACCGACTCAAGGTTGACTCCATGGTCGTTGGCAAGTTTGCGAACAATGGGAGTGACATAGGGCATGGACCGCGACCCACTGGGGCTTACCTGGGGAACGCTCGGTGCTGGGGCGAGCACCGGAGGGGCGGTTGCTGCTGGTGGCAAGGGAGCCGCAACGGGCGCCGCAGGCGGAGCGACGGGTGCCGCAGGCGGGGTAACTGGGGCCGCGGGGGCTGCAGCGGGAGGAGAGGAAACCTGTTGAGGGGCTGGAACAGCGGCAGGCTCAACAACGGGGGTTGGTTCGGGCGCTGGAACCACGGGCGGCTCAGCTGCAGGCTCCTCGACTGCGACAGCGGGTGCTTCCGCTGCGGGTGCAGCAGCACCGCTGCCATCACCTATACGGACCAGGGGAGCGCCAACCTCAACCGTGTCATCTTCCGCGACAAGAATCGCTTCGATTACGCCGGCAATCGGAGAGGGGATCTCCGTGTCTACCTTGTCGGTGGAAATTTCGACCAATGGTTCGTCGACAGCAACGCTGTCTCCGACCTGCTTCAACCAGCGTGTGACGGTGCCTTCGGTGACGGATTCGCCAAGGGCTGGCAGATTTACTTCTTGACTCATCTCGAGTGTTCTCCTTTTGAGAGTGTTAGGTGTCTCGGTTGATGTTCTTAAAGGGCGTGGAGGGGCTTGCCGGCAATTGCCATGAAAGCCTCTCCCAGAGCTTCGTTTTGCGTGGGGTGAGCGTGCAGCAGTGGCGCGACATCTTCTGGATAAGCATCCCAGTTCACCGCAACCTGGGCTTCCCCAATCAGCTCACCCACACGGGCGCCGATCATGTGAACGCCAATGATGGGCCCATCGATCTGGCGAATGACCTTGATTGATCCTGCGGTTTCCAAAATGTGGCTCTTGCCATTGCCGGCCAGGTTGTAGTCATAGACCGAGATTCCTTCGGCGCCGAATTCTTCGGTCGCTGCTTTCTCGGAATAACCCACTGAAGCGACCTCGGGCTCCGAGTAGGTGACCTTCGGGATGTTGCGATCCACGACCACCATGGGGTTCAGCCCCGCGAGCTCTTCTGCGACGAAGATGCCGTGTTGGAAGCCACGGTGGGCGAGTTGAATGCCTGGAACAATGTCGCCCACGGCGAAAACACCGGGGATGTTCGTCCGCAAGCGCTCGTCAGTGAGAACAAAACCGCGATCCATCGTCACGCCAACATCTTCAAAACCCATTCCCTCGGTTTTAGGTCCGCGACCCACTGCAACCAGCATGATGTCACCGGTTTCGACGGTTCCATCCTCCAAAGTGACCGTGACACCGGACTCGTCCTGGGTGGCGGACTGAAACCGCTTGCCAATGTGGAAGTTGATGCCGCGCTTGCGATACGCGCGCTCAAACTGCTTCGAAATCGACTCGTCTTCTGCGGGAACCAAGTGGGGGAGACCCTCCACGATGGTGACCTCTGCACCGAACGAGCGCCAGACGCTGGCGAATTCGACACCGATCACGCCGCCGCCCAGCACGATGACCTTGTCGGGAATCCAGTCCATGGCCAGCGCCTGCTCGGAGGTGATGATTCGCCCACCGATGTCGAGGCCTGGCAAAGACTTGGGATAAGAACCCGTGGCGAGGATCACGTTCTTGCCGATTACTGTGTCTTCGCCCACCGAAACCGTCGTGGGGGACACGAGCGTGCCGACACCTTCAATGGTGGTGATGCCGCGTGCCTTGATGAGGCCCTGCAATCCCTTGTGTTTGGACGCCACAATGCCATCGCGGTAAGCATTCACCGCAGGAAGATCCACCGAGTCAAGAGTGGCACGAACACCAAACATGTCCGAATGGCGGGCAGAGTCGGCAACTTCGGCAGCGTGCAAGAGAGCTTTGGTGGGGATGCAACCCACGTGAAGACAGGTGCCACCCACTTTGTCCTTCTCAATGAGGCCCACACTCATTCCGAGTTGACTGGCACGCAACGCCGCGGCGTAACCGCCACTTCCTGCGCCAAGAACGACAAGGTCAAAAGTGTGCTCAGCCACTGGTGAAAACTCCCTCACAGGTGAATCTAGATAGGCCGCGTGGACGAAAACCGCAACGCGTCATGCGAAAAACAAGCCTACTACCCTCGGCCCTTTTCTCTGCCAGGAGCCACTAGCTCATCAACAGCGAAATGAGTGTGCGGGTGAGGGCTCCGGTGGGGCCCTTGGGGGTGTAGCCATAAGGACCCGATGAGTTCGCCGCAGGACCGGCAATATCGAGATGGGCCCAAGGAATCAGTTCCCCCGATTCGGTGGTTCCCACAAACTCTTTGAGGAACTGGCCAGCACTCAGCATGCCGCCCAACGCTTCGCCCAGCTTCACGTTTGCGATATCAGCCACATCGGATTTCAAGTACGCCCGCATCTCAGGGGGCAGCGGCATGTGCCACACGAGTTCCCCCGCGTTGGTCGCTGCCTCCTGCACGAGGCCAACGGCCTCATCGCTGCCCATGAGGCCTGCGTAGCGCTCACCCAGGGCCATGCGGGCTGCCCCGGTCAGGGTTGCGACATCAATAATCAGATCGGGGGAAAGCGCGCTTGCCGCTTGCAGACCATCAGCCATTACCAATCGCCCCTCGGCATCAGTGTTGAGGACCTCCACTGTTTTGCCACCCTTAATCGTAATGACATCGTTGGGTCGGGTTGCGGTGCCGCTGGGCATATTTTCTGCCAGACAGAGGTAGGTCGTTATTTCAGCGGGTGCGCCCATTTCGGCAGCAGCCAGGGTTGCGGCGGCCATGACGGCTGCGCCTGTCATGTCATATTTCATGCCCACCATCGCGGTGGGGGCTTTGAGGGAGAGGCCACCGGAATCGAAAGTTATGCCTTTGCCTACCAGTGCCACATGGCGGGTGGAATTCTTCGGGGTATAGCGGAGGATCATCAGCCGAGGGGGGTTGATGGATCCCTTCCCAACAGCTGAAATGCCGCCATATCCTTCAGCTTCGAGCCGTTTCTCGTCCAGAATTTCGAAGGTGAGTGAGGAGCCTTGTGCTCGTTTCTCGATTTCGGCAACGAACGAAACCGGGTTCAACAGGTTGGGTGGCGCGTTGACGAGATCCCGGACCATAAAAACCGCTTCACACCCGCTGACGACCCGGGCGAGGACCTCTGATGACAGAGATCCCAGGAATGCGACCCTGGGGGAAGTGTCTTTTTCCTGTGAGGTGATTTTCTCAGTTCGGTAAGAGCCAAGAAGAGCCCCTTCGACGATTGCTTGGGCTTGCGCCTCGTCGCTGTGGGGAAGAGCGAATACCAACCGGGTGGGAGAATTCATGCTTTGAGCCGCGTAACCCGCAGCGGCTCTGAGTGCCTCCGCACTCGAGCCGGCCTCGCCCAAACCGGAGAACACGACGCTCGCCGCAGTCATGCCGTGGGGAGCGGGAACTCGCCAGGTGGAGTCCTTCGCTCCGTCAGCTTCAATGTGAGCAAGAGCCTGTGTCAGAGCTGCATAAACAGCTGGAGAAAAGCCATCTCCCAGCACTAGGGGCCCCTCTGGAGTCTTTGATACTCCGATGACAACAGTGTCTGTGGCCGTGAGGGATTCGAGCGAGGGCACAAGGGTGGGGGCGTGTAGGGGCATGGCATCATGCTAGCCATTCCCCGGACCCCATTTCCCGGTATCGCTGGAAGCGAAGTAGGCCGTAGCGGAGTGGGTGGGGAAGTAGAGTTGGGACATGTTTGATGACCGGCTCTTTCGCGAGGCAATGGAGCTTTCTGACGTCCCCAAGGGACTGCCCTTAGTGGCTGGACTCACGGGCTTTGCTGACGCAGGGGGAGTAGTCACCCAAGTCAATCGTTATTTGCTGGATGCTCTCGAGTCAGAGCGCGTGGGGACATTCAACAATGACCTGTTGATGGATTACCGCGCGAGACGACCCGTGTTTCAGTTCGAAGAAACACACCTCACCTCCTACGAATCTCCGCGATTGAGCCTCGATTTGGTGCAGGACGAACTGGGGTCACCCTTTCTTTTCCTTTCCGGATATGAGCCCGATTTTCTGTGGGAAACAATGTCGCAGACCATCCTTGGGCTGATCGACTCGCTGGAGGTCTCGACCAGCAGCTGGGTGCACGCCATCCCCATGCCGGTTCCCCACACCAGAAGCCTTGGCGTGACGGTCAGCGGTAATCGCGAAGACATCACCGATGCGCTTTCCGTGTGGCGGCCCACTACGGGTGTCCCCGGCACCCTGATGCACCTCATTGAATACCGCCTCCAAGAGGCGGAACACCCCACGGCAGGGTTTGTCGTTTTGGTGCCCCACTACCTCGCAGACACCCAATTCCCCGACGCTGCCATCACGGCTTTGCAAAGTGTGACCAAAGCAACCGGGCTGATTTTTCCCACAGATAGTTTGCGCGAGTCTGGACGGGAGTTTTTGACGGGAATCGGCAAACAGGTCGAGGACAACACCGAGTTAGAGAAACTCATTGAATCCCTGGAAAAACGCCACGACTCCTACATGGAAGACAACGCCGTTCCGTCTCCTCTGATGGACGCTGATGGCGAAGTGCCCAGTGCAGACATGATTGGCACGGAGCTTGAAAACTTCCTGGCTAAGCGCCACCCGGGTGTGGCCGAGTCCACCGAAGACTGACCAGCCACGCCAGGCTTTGGCCTGAACTCCAAGGTGCTCAACGCGTGCCATAATGGGAGAAAGCCCTGTGGGGTTCTTCGGGTGGAATCTCGAGGGACTTGACAAGGGTTTTCTTACTGCCCGTTTTCAGGAGTGAAGCATGGCCTCACAGACAGATAAACCCTCTTTCTCCTCTGAAGCGAGCAACAAAAGCGCTCCCGCGAAGCGAAGCTTCTTTGACCGGATCACCGGTCGAGCTTCGAAACCATCTCCAGAACCTCAGAAAGCACCCGCCACGCCTGTGACCCCTCCCGCACAAAAAAAGACTTCCGCTGCACCAAAAACTGCTGCCAAGACGCCCGCCAAGAAGGCGCCTGATACACAAAAGCCGGCTGCGAAGAAACCTGCGGCTAAAGCTGCTGCGGCGCCGGCGGCGAAGGCCGCAGCGAAGAAGCCTGTCGCCACGAAGACTCCCGCGAAGAAGGCAGCCGTCAAGCCTGCAACGAAGGCCACCGCCACGAAGGCGCCAGTAACAAAAGCTGCTGCAAAACCCGCGGCAAAGACCCCGGCAAAGAAGACGGCCGGAACAAAAGCTCCCGTTTCGAAAGCTCCCGCGAAGAAGGCGGCAAAAAAGCCTGCCTCCACGAAGGCCGTTGAAGCTGAAGAATCAACGCCAACGCCTGCGGGTGCTGATGCGGGCAAGGATGATGTTGCCGAAAAGCTGGGAGCAGACATTGTTGCCGGGCTGCAAGAGGTCTCTGAGGAGGAGGAAGAGGACACACCAGCGGTGGCTCACCCTCTGGGGGCTCTCGTGCTTTCCAGCACGGATGACGACGATGCGCCCATCATTTCGACCACGATTACCGGGGCGACTGCTGATCCAGTTAAGGACTACCTCAAGCAGATTGGAAAGGTAGCCCTTCTCAACGCGGAGCAGGAAGTGTCGCTCGCATTGCGCATCGAAGCGGGTCTCTTTTCGGAAGAGAAGTTGTCTGCGATGACGGCGTCCCAAAAAACGACGAAACTTTCCCGCGAGCTTTTCGAGATCGCCAAAGATGGCCAGCGGGCGAAGAACCACTTGTTGGGGGCGAACCTCCGCTTGGTGGTATCCCTCGCGAAGCGTTACACCGGGCGTGGGATGCAGTTCCTGGATCTCATTCAAGAGGGAAACCTTGGTCTGATTCGCGCGGTGGAAAAGTTTGACTACACCAAGGGTTTCAAGTTCTCGACCTATGCAACCTGGTGGATCCGTCAGGCCATTACCCGGGCGATGGCGGACCAGGCCCGCACGATCCGTATCCCCGTCCACATGGTCGAGGTCATCAACAAGCTGGCCCGTGTCCAGCGTCAAATGCTTCAGGACCTGGGACGAGAGCCCACTCCGGAAGAGTTGGCACGCGAGTTGGATATGACGCCGGAAAAGGTCGTCGAGGTCCAGAAGTACGGTCGCGAACCCATCTCGCTTCACACGCCCCTGGGTGAAGACGGCGACAGCGAGTTCGGTGACCTGATTGAAGACACCGAAGCTGTTGTGCCTGCGGATGCAGTGGGTTTCACCATGCTCCAGCGCCAGCTCGAAGGGCTCCTTGAATCACTGTCCGAGCGCGAAGCGGGCGTCATTCGTATGCGCTTTGGACTGGGCGATGGAATGCCGAAGACGTTGGATCAGATTGGGGACACTTTTGGTGTGACGCGTGAGCGCATTCGCCAAATAGAGTCCAAGACGATGGCGAAACTTCGCCACCCCTCTCGGTCCCAGGCTCTGCGCGACTATTTGGAGTAAGCCAATGAGGCTTTTTGCTGCGTTCGCTATCGCAAAGTTTTTGCGTTTTCTCACGCGGTTGCGTGGGGGCGGATCCGCTTTCCCCGGTTTTGTTCTCTTGCGTCTAGTTCCCGACGCCCTGGAGCGCGCAGTGGGGTCCCTCCCACGGGGCGTGATTTTTGTGACCGGGTCAAATGGGAAATCGACAACCACAGCGATGCTGACGGAGATTCTGCGCTGTCTCTTATACACATCTCCGAGCCCACGAGACTCCTGAGCATCTCGT